>ERZ827520.1061-NODE-1061-length-35620-cov-4.302966_pt1 | contig 35620 bp, 29 predicted proteins | sample MGYA00519581_ERZ827520 | MGnify/ENA primary metagenome ERZ827520 (study PRJEB31778, sample SAMEA3449339) | human gut metagenome | biome: human gut; feature: human-associated habitat; material: faeces | place: United Kingdom | collected 2010/2012 ...
GCCGCCCGGCCGGTTTCTTTGCCAACGCTTACCGGCGGCGCAATGGAGAAATGCTGTCGTATTTCTCCCTGCCGACACTATACCATAAAAATAGATGCCGAGTGGAAAAACGATGGTGACGCGAAGCGACAACCGAGTCGTTGACCCGGCAATCGTTTTTCGATGAATCCGGCTTTGCCGGATTCATTATACCGTGCCTTCGCCCCCTTGACAAGGCTCCTTCTTTTGGGCCGTCGGAAAAGACCGCTCGCTGCAAGGAATCAAGGATTTACCAATTGTTCAGAAAAACCTTCCTTTTTTCCTATGGCAGCGGTAAAAATTGTGCTATACTATTCTTCATGGATAAACGGCGGACGCATTGACCGCGCAGAGGGGGAATATCGTATGATCTGGCACAGCGAAGACCTGGAGAAGGTGTTGGAAGCGCTTGAAGCCGACCAGGAGACTGGTCTGACGCCCGAGTTGGCGGCGGAGCGGCTTCAGTCCTATGGGCCAAATAAATTGAAGGAAAAGAAAGCCCGTACCTTTTGGGGACGGTTTCTCGATCAGATGAAGGACGCTATGGTGATTATCCTTCTCATTGCGGCCGCTGTATCTCTGGGGCTGAGCATCTATAACCATTTCACCGGCGGAGAAGCGGACTGGATCGAGCCGATCGTGATTATCGCGATCGTGCTGATCAACGCCCTGCTCGGCGTAATTCAGGAAAGCAAGGCAGAGGCCGCGCTGGAAGCGCTGAAAAACATGGCCGCGCCCGAAGCTCGCGCCCTGCGCGGCGGGGTGCTACAGACCCTGAAATCCACCGAGCTGGTTCCCGGCGACATCGTGGAAATGGAGGCGGGCGATCTGGTTCCCGCCGACTGCCGGCTGCTGCGTTCCGCCCGCTTCCAGTGCGACGAGGCAGCCCTCACCGGCGAATCGGTTCCCGCCGCCAAGGACGCGGATGCTTCCGTAGCGGAAATCGCGCCGCTCGGCGACCGGGTAAACATGGCCTATTCCGGCTGCGCGGTTTCCTACGGCCACGCCCGCGGCGTAGTGGTCGAGACCGGGATGAACACGGAAATGGGCAAAATCGCCGCCATGCTGGAGGATGAGGAGGAATCCGCCACTCCGCTGCAGGAAAAGCTGGCTCAGCTCGGAAAAAACCTAGGTTTCCTCGCGCTGGGAATCTGCGTCATTATCTTTATCGTCGGCTTGCTCGACCGCCTTCCTCCGCTGGACATGTTTATGACCGCCATCTCCCTGGCTGTCGCCGCGATCCCAGAGGGGCTGCCCGCCATCGTTACCATCGTTCTGGCGATCGGGGTACAGCGGATGGTGGCGAAAAACGCCATCGTCCGCCGCCTTCCCGCCGTGGAAACGCTGGGAAGCGCATCGGTCATCTGTTCGGATAAAACCGGTACATTGACCCAGAACCGGATGACGCTGGTGAAGGTCTTTGACGGCGGCAACGTCCTTCCGATGACGGAAGATGCGCCGGACAGCGTGCTGGCTCTGATCCGGCTCGCCGCGCTTTGCACCGACGGCACGGTGCAGGTGATCGACGGGGTGGAAAAGCATCTCGGCGATCCGACGGAAACCGCGATCGTCGCCGCCGCCCTGAAAAATGGGATGCCCAAGGATCAGCTGACCGCCGAGCATCCCCGGCTGGGGGAGATTCCCTTCGATTCCGACCGCAAGCTGATGACCACCATCAACCTTATCCACGGCCAGCGGGTTGTCATCGTCAAGGGCGCGCCAGATATTCTGCTGGAACGCTGCGTTTCTGGCAATCTCGAGACGGCGGCCGCCGCCAATGAAGCGATGGCAAGGGAGGCGCTGCGTGTTCTCGCCATTGGTTACAAAACCATCGACGAAATGCCGATGGACTGCCGGCCGGAAGAACTGGAGCAGGGACTGACCTTCGGCGGACTGCTCGGCATGATCGACCCGCCGCGGCCGGAGGTCACCGCTTCCATTCAGGAATGCGACGCCGCCGGTATCCGCACCGTGATGATCACCGGCGACCATGTGGTCACCGCCTCCGCCATTGCAAGGGAGCTCGGCATCCTTCACGACGAGAGCGAAGCGATCACCGGCGCGGAGTTGGCGATGCTGTCGGACGACGAGCTTTACGAAAACATCCGGCAGTACCGGGTATACGCCCGGGTCACCCCAGCGGATAAGATACGGATCGTCAAGGCGTGGCAGCGCACCGGGGAGATTGTCGCCATGACCGGGGATGGTGTCAACGACGCTCCCGCCCTGAAAGCCGCCGACATCGGCTGCGCCATGGGGATCACCGGCACCGACGTGGCCAAGGGCGCGGCCGACCTAACCCTGACCGACGACAACTTCGCCACCATCGTGACCGCTGTCAAAGAGGGGCGAGGCATTTACGACAACATCCGCAAGGCGGTCCATTTCCTGCTTTCCTGCAACCTGGGGGAGATCGTCACCGTCTTTCTCTCCATGCTGATCTGGCGGGAGTCCCCCCTTCTGCCCATACAGCTGCTGTGGATCAATCTGGTCACCGATTCGCTGCCGGCCCTCGCCCTTGGGATGGAGCCGGTGGAGTACGACATCATGACCCGCAAGCCGCGGAAAAAGACCGAAAGCATGTTCTCCGGCGGACTTGGGGTGACCGCCATCCTGCAGGGGCTGATGATCGGTCTGCTGACACTGACAGCCTATTTCGTCGGCTCCCGCATATTCGTTCCGGCCGGCGGGGCGCCCAATATCGCGCTGGGCGAAAGCATGGCCTTTGCTACCCTGGCTCTTTCCCAGCTGGTCCACGCGTTCAGCGTGCGAAGCTCGCACTCCCTGTTCCGGATCGGCTTCCATACCAACAAATACATGCTTGGTGCGTTTGCCGTTTCCGCCCTTCTGATGCTGGCGGTTTTATTGGTCCCCCCGATCCAGACGATTTTCGGTATCGTCCCCTTGACCGGAACGGCGTGGGGCATCGTCGCCGCCCTATCCGTAGCTCCGTTGGTTGTAATGGAAATCGTAAAAGGCATTCAGGCGTTCATCCGCTGGGGAAAGCCCCGGAAACCGGAATAGTGAGTCCGGGAGTCCGCCTTTTCTCATAAAAACAAAGAGCAGCGGGAAGCCCATCGTATGGAGGGCTTCCCGCCGCTCTTTGTTTTGTTAAGGAGGCCCTCCTATGGTTTTATCGCGCGCGTCGCCATATATTGCGGGGCATATTCGCCGATCTTCGCCCCTCCCGGCCGATCACGGTCCTCGTACAGGTCGGTCAGCCGGAACCCGGCCTCCAGCTGGCCGCCGAGCTGCTCCTCCATCGTGTGGGAAAACTGGATGCCCTCGTCGTTCTCCGCCATCTGCCGATACCGCGCTTCCTCCATCTTCAACGGGTTGAAGGGAAGGCGGTTCACTACCGTCAGTGGCTCATCGTCCTCAAAGAGGAAATTCAGGCCGTTATCAAACCCGGAGAGCAGGACGCCGCCTTTCCGCAAAACGCGGTGGCATTCCTTCCACACGGGACGGACGTCCTCGATATAACAGTTGGAAACCGGATGAAAGATCAGATCAAAACTCTCGTCCTCAAACGGTAAGGGGCAGGTCATATCCCCCTTTACGATGCGGAGGTCATACCCTTCCCGCTCGGCAATGCGCTGCTCGCTCGCCAGCTGGGCATCCGAATAATCAAACACCGTGCATACCGCCCCAAGCGCCGAAAAAACCGGCATCTGCTGCCCGCCACCGCTGGCCAGACCCAGAAGCCGCGTTCCTTTCAACGGCGGGAACCACGCCTTCGGCACCGTACGGCAGGGCGTGAGATAAACGCCCCATTCCCCCTGCTTTGCGCGCAAATATTCCTCATGGGTTACCGGCACCGACCATTCACAGCCGTTTTCCGCCCACCGATCCCAGGTTTTTGCGTTGATTTTCGTATACTCTCTATCAGCCATTGCCGTCCGCGCTCCTTCAAAAAAAGAAGCCGTCTGAAAAAATCAGCGGCTTTCCCGTATGCTGCCGGCGTCCCAGGGATATTGCTCATAAAACGCTTCGATTCCGCGTTTCCGTTCCATCATCTCTTCAAAGCGTCCGTTGTATTCATAAGGAAACTTGAAATTAAAGATTCGTTCAATGTATTCCCCGTCCGGCTGCTTGAGCTTGGTCACCGCCCCCGCGCCGCAGGCGAGGATGGTGTGAGTCTCGTCCATGATATATACGTTATACAGCCCCTCGCTCCCCGGCTGAGACCAGCCGACGTTCTCCATATTGCCGACCGCACGGCTCTGACGGTAGAGATAATACGGATGATACCCCTCTTCCCGCAGCCGCTTGCCGCTGTAGTCCACCATCCGCACGGCTTCCCGGCCGCCGTCGTATTCCGCACGGCGGTGGATGACCAGGTTGGAGGCCCGCTTCATGGCGAGGGTATGGACGGTGACGCTTTCCGGCGAAAGAGCCAGCACCCCATCCAAACTGCCGCAGAAGCCCTCATAGTCGTCGCCGGGCAGGCCGGCAATCAGATCCACATTGATGTTGGCAAAACCGCATCGGCGGGCCAGCGCAAACGCCTCGGCAAACTGGGCGGCGGTATGCCGCCGCCCGATGGTCTTCAGGACCGAATCCCGCAGGGTCTGCGGATTGATGCTCACCCGGCCCACCCCGACGCTTTTCAGAGCGCGGAGCTTCTCCTCCGTGATGGTATCCGGCCGCCCGGCCTCCACCGTATATTCCCGCAGGTGGGATAGGTCGAAGGAGCGTTCCACCGTCCCGAGCACCCGCGCCAGCTGCTCCGCTGACAGGGTGGTGGGCGTCCCACCGCCCATATAAACGGTCTCCAGCCGCAGACCAAGCCGGGAAGCGATCTCTCCCGTGCGTTCAATCTCTTCGCACAGGCGGTCGACGTATTTTGGAATCAACCTGGCGGCCCGTTCCACCGTCTGAGAGACAAAGGAGCAGTAATCGCAGCGGGTCGGGCAGAATGGCACCGACAGGTACAGGCTGAACGAATCCGGCCGGGAAAGGGCCAGGAGCTTGTTTTCCTCCCGTAAGGTATCGAGACAGAGCGCCGCTTTGTCCTCACTGACCAGCAGTTCCTTCTGGAACCAACGGGCCGCCCCCTCTTCCCCAAGCTGGCCAGCCATCCGGCGGAACAGCTTCACCGGGCGAACGCCGGTAACCGCGCCCCAACGCAGGGAAAAGCCAAACAGCCGGACAAAAAGCGTGTACAGCAGCACCGCCATCCGCCGTTCGCATTCCTTATGGTAATTCGGAAGGGCGTTGTCCACCCGTTCCTCCGCAGTTTCCCGCCAATCCTCCAGGGAAAGCGTGACCGAAAGCCGTGTCTCCCCTTCGCCCTTTTGCAGGACGGTAAGAGCATGCACGCCGCCGCTGCCGCCGTCCTCATTCACCCGAACCGGCTCCTGCGGCAGGAACAGGCGGCAAATATTCTCCATTTCATAACGATAGGTATGTCCAACAATATCCAGTCTCATCGATTATCTCATATACGGGTTTGTCCTGCGCTCGGTTTCCAGCGAGGTTTCCGGGCCGTGCCCGGGCAGAACCGTATATTCTCCTTCCAGATTGCTCAGCCGGCGCAGGGAACGCCGAAGCGCCGTCCCGTCCCCACCGGGAAAATCGGTCCGGCCGACGCTGCCTGCGAACAGCGTATCCCCGGTTAAAAGGATCCCATCGCCGCGATAACAGACGCTGCCCGGCGTATGACCGGGCGTGGCGAGCACGGTCAGGGTCAGCTCGCCCTCCCCGATTCGCTCCCCCTCCGTCAACAGACGGTCAGGCGTTGGAACTGTTCCGGCTACCGGCAGCATGCCGACCAGGCTGCGCCGCGGGTCGGCCAGCGCATCCGCGTCCTCTTTTGGAACCAGCAGCGGCGCACCGGTCGCCTCCCGCACCTCTGTTGCCGCCATCATGTGATCGAAATGCACATGGGTCAGGAGGATATACTGAATGCGAAGCTCCCGCTTCCGAATCTCCGCCAGAATGCGGGGCGCCTCCCCGCCCGGATCGATAACCACGGCGTTTTTGCCGCCGTCGGACAAAATATAACAGTTGGCCTGCAGCGGGCCGACTGGAAGAATGGCTATTTCCATAAACGGCTATTCCTTTCTCAGTCCTATTCTCTCCTCCGTGGGAAAAAATCCGGTTTCGCGGCTGATTGCCGCGAAATGCGGGCCGCGCTTTCGGCCCGCAAGGAGTTTTTCAAGACATCGGGGCAAAATTCTATTTTGCCCCGATGTCCCAGTCCGCTGTATCCAGCACCAGCGTAACCGGGCCGTCGTTTTCCGCCGCCACCCGCATATCCGCGCCGAAAACCCCGGTTTCCACCCGGTTTACTCCGGCCTCCCGCAAAAGCTGCGCAAAGGAGCGGAAAAGCGGTTCCGCGATTTCCGGCCGGGCGGCGCGCAGAAATTCCGGACGGCGGCCGTGCCGGCAATTCCCGTAAAGGGTGAAATTTGGAATCAACAGGACCGATCCGCCGATATCCATCACCGAACGGTTCATTTTGTCCTGTTCGTCACAAAAAACGCGGAGCCCCGCCGCTTTATCGGCCAGCTTTTTCGCCTGCGCCGGGCCGTCGGACGCTTCCACCCCAAGAAAAAGCAGGATGCCCTGTCCGATCTGTCCGACGATCTCCCCGTTCACCGTGACCGAAGCGGAAAGCACCCTCTGATAGACTGCGCGCATAGCTTGTTCGTCCTTTCATCGTTTCCGGGCCGTCCGGCAGAGGTTCGGCCTTATCCGCCGTGACCGGAACGGGTAATCTCCTCCACTCCTTCGATGCGGGACAAGCGGGCGATCACCGACTGGAGATGCTCCAGGCTGTTAACTCCCACCGTCACGCTCATGGACACCGAATTATCCTTCGGTTCCCGGGCGCTGATGGCATGGATCATCACATGCATCGCGGCGAGCTGGGTGGTTACGTCGGCCAGCAGCGCGTGGCGGTTCCTCGCTTCGATGGAAAGTGTCGCCTTGAATTCGTTGCGGACGCTATCCTCCCAGTAGACCGAAACCCAGCGCTCCGGCTCGGCGGCGTCGGCGATATCCCTCGGTACATTCACGCAGTCCCGCTTATGGATGGACACGCCGTACCCGCGGGTGATGAAGCCGATGATATCGTCCCCCGGCACCGGGTTGCAGCAGCGGGCGAATTTCACCAAACAGTTGTCCATATCCTCGATGATGACGCCGCCGTTGTTGTGATGCTTTCTTGGCGCGGTTACCACCGTTTCCGGCAGGATATTTTCCGTCTTTACCAGCTTGAGGTAATCCTCCTTGATCCGAGGCATAATGCGGGAAAGGAGAATCCCGCCGTATCCGATGGCGGCATAAAAATCCTCCACCGATTCGCAGTGCTGCTTGATGCTTTCTTCTTCGATGAAGCGCTCCATCTCGTCGTCGGGCAGGCGAATCCAATGGCGTGCTAGCTCCTTTTCCAGCTCCTGCCGGCCGGTTTCGATGTTTTCCTCCCGGCATTCCTTTTTAAACCAGGCGCGGATTTTGTTGCGCGCCTCGCCGGTCTTCACGATACTCAGCCAATCCCGGCTGGGGCCGTGCCCCTGCGCGGAGGTGGTAAGCACCTCCACGATCTCGCCGGTCTTGACTACATAGTCGATCGGCACCATCCGGCCGTCCACCTTGGCGCCGATCATCCGGTTGCCGACAGCGGAATGGATGGCGTAGGCAAAATCAATCACCGTCGCCCCCACGGGCAGGGTGATCACATCTCCCTTCGGCGTGAAAACAAACACATCGTCGGAGGACAGGTCGGTCTTGATGGAGCGGACGATATCCTCCGCGTCGTCCACGTCCTTCTGATTTTCGATAAACTGCCGCACCCAGGCAAGCCGTTCCTCCAGCTTATCCTTGCGCTGGATGCCGAGCTTATACTTCCAATGGGCGGCGATGCCGTATTCTGCGGTATAGTGCATCTCCCAGGTGCGAATCTGCACCTCAAAGGGAATCTTTTCCTTACTGATAACCGTGGTATGCAGGGACTGATACATATTCGCCTTTGGAGTGGAAATATAGTCCTTAAAGCGATTGGGCAGCGGACGGAACATGTCGTGAACGATGCCCAGCACATTGTAACAGTCGTTTACCGTATCCACGATCACCCGCACCGCGTAGATGTCGTAAATCTCTTCAAAGGATTTCCCCTGCATATACATTTTCCGGTAGATTCCGGTGATGCTCTTGATCCGGCCGGAAATAAAGCAGTCGATCCGCATATTTTTCAGCTTCTCGGTCAACCGCTCCTTGATGCTTTCGAGGAAGGCGCTGCGCTCCCCCTCCCGCAGCGCGAGGGCGTCCTCGATCTCCTTGTAGGCGATCGGGTCCAGCGTACGGAGGGAAAGGTCCTCCAGCTCCTCCTTTACTGCCCGGATACCGAGCCGGTGCGCCAGCGGCGCGTAGATATCCATGGTTTCCTTGGCGGTGTCCCGCCGCTTCTGCTCCGGCTTAAAGCGGATGGTCCGCATATTGTGCAGCCGGTCGGCCAGCTTGATGATGATGACCCGGATATCCTGCGCCATGGCGAGCAGCATTTTCCGGACGTTTTCAGCCTGCTGCTCCTCTTTGGAAGAGAAGGGAAGCTTGCGCAGCTTGGTCACGCCGTCCACCATGGCGGCGATCTCCGGCCCGAATTCCCGAGTGACGTCCGCCAGCTCCAGCGGCGTATCCTCCACCACGTCGTGAAGGAGCGCGGCGACGATCGTCTCGGTGTCCATACCGAGCTCCACCAGAATCTTCGCCACCATCAGCGGATGGATGACATATTCCTCCCCCGAGGAACGGTATTGCCCCGCATGGGCCCGACGGGCGGTTTCGATCCCCCGGTCGATCATGTCCATGTCGTAGGGCTTTCCGGTTTTCCGGATCACCTCCTGCAGCTCCGCAATCGCCTGTTCGGTTTCCATTTTTTGCTCCGCGCTGGGTTCCCCTGCAGCCTCAGTCATTGGGGGGACCGTATTTTCCCCGTTTTTCCATTCTTTTCGATCGTCCATATTCCGCGCTCACCTCCTCGCCGTATGATGATCCCGAAGATACCGTAAAATCGGCGTTTCGTTTAAATCCACCTTGCCGCTCACCGGCAGCAACGTCAGCTTCAGGCTGTCCCCGGCGTCGGTCAGTCCGATCAGACCGGCCTGCCGCAGCGCTTCCAGCGCGATCCGGAGCCGCACATAGGATATCCGCGGATTTCCCAGGAAATAACACAGCTGCTCCAGCGCGCCATTCCATCTCTTTGCCGAACGCAGAAAGCGATAGACCCTCTCCAGTTCCGTGCGTTCCGGCGTCCAGGCGGCCGCCTGTTCCGGTGAAACCGCTTCTTCTCTCAGGATACTGTCGAACTGCTGGCCGGCGAGGATCAGCTCGTCCTGATCCAGCTCGGCGGAGCGAATTTCCTTCGCCAAAACCGACGGGGTGACCACGCCCCGGTATTCGTTGCGTTCCAATGTCACCGCCAGGTTCAGAAGCTGCCCGCACTCAAAGGGAAACTCGTCGTAGGGCATACCAAATTTCAGCACCGACAGCCGCGTATCGTCCCGGGAGACCGAAAGGCGGACGTGCTTGCCGCCCGAAAGCGGTGTGATATTGTCCAACCGCATCTGGAACAGCCCGAACACCGGCGCAGGATTGCCCGCCCCCACCGGTTCCAGCGCTTTGAGCAGATTCAGCTTCTCCACATCCACCTGCGAGGGCCGGAGCTTGAAATCCAGCCTAAGCTCCGGCACCGGCATGATCGGATACCTTTCGGCGGCAAAAGCGTTGATCCGGCGGCGGAATTCCGGGATGTTTTCGGCGGAAAGCCCCACCCCGGCGGCCAGCTCGTGTCCGCCGAAATGCGAAAGGGTTTCTGAACAGGCGGCGATCGCTTCGAACAGGGAAAAGCCCTTCACGCTCCGTCCGGAGCCCTTGGCCTCCCCGTCCTTCACCGCCAGCAGGATGCAGGGCTTTCCATAGCGTTCCACAATCCGGGCCGCAATAATCCCCACCACGCCGGGATGCCAGTTTTCCCCGTCGATCACCAGAACCCGGTCGGCCAGAAGCCGCGGATCAGCCTGCAGGCGGTCGAGGACCTGCGCCAATATCCCCGTTTCCGTCTCCTGACGCCGGACGTTACACTGCTGAATCTCCCCCGCGAGGGTTTCCGCTACCACGTCCTGCGCGGTCATCAGCAGCCGGGCGGCCTGGTCGGGTGAATCCATCCGACCCGCCGCGTTCAGCCGGGGCACCAGCGTAAACACCACGTTGTTGGAGGAAAGCTCTTTGTCCTCCGCCCCCGCCGCCTTTGCAAGGGCGCGAAGACCGGGCCGGTTTCTTTCATTCAGCACCCGCAGGCCTGCGCGCACCAGCGCGCGGTTTTCCCCTGCCAGGGGCATCACATCTCCGAGCGTGCCGATGGCCACCAAATCCCCGAAACGGGCCATGACCGGCTCCGCGTCCCCTTCCAGCGCACAGACCAGCTTAAAGGCGACGCCCACCCCGGCGTAATCCTTGAATTCACTGCTGCAATCCGCCCGATGCGGATTCACCACGGCAACCGCCGCCGGAAGCGTTTCCTGCGGCTGATGGTGATCAGTCACCACCACGTCGACGCCAAGCGACGCGGCGTAAGCGATTTCCTCTATGGCGGATATCCCATTATCCACCGTTATAATCAGCGTCACGCCCTGCTGATGCAGAATGTCGATGCTTTCCTTATGTAAGCCGTACCCTTCTTTTTCCCGGTCGGGCAAGTAGTAGGTCACGTCCGCTTCCCTTTCCCGGAGATAGGTATACAAAAGTACGGTGGAGGTGACGCCATCCGCGTCGTAATCGCCATAGACAGCCATCTGCTCATGGTCGTCTAACGCCCGCTGAATCCGTTCCACGGCAAGGTCCATATCGGCAAAGCCGAAAGGGTCGTCCGCGATCTCACCTCCGAGCAGAAATTCCGACGCCGTTTCCGGGTCGGTGATCCCACGCGTCACCAAAAGCAGCGCCAGAAACGGATTGATTTCGCAGTCCTCCGCCAGCTGCGCCGCGGATTCCTTATCGAGCGGTGATACCACCCACCGTCGGATACTCATGTCGGCTTTCCTCCCCTGGATGCTCCGCCGGTCGGAACTCCCGTCGGATGCGTCGATAGACACATAAATATAGTATACCATTTTTTGTCGGTATATTCAACACAATCCGCGCGGGCGGCGACTGTCCGCCATTTTCAGTCTATTTCCGCGTTGCCGTGTCTCATCCCGCCAATGAAAAAATACAGGACGTTCACCTGGGAATCGCAGAACGCCCCATCCGCAATCGGATGGGGCGTTCTGTTTATGAATGCCAGACTGCCGGGTCTATTGTATCTGTACGAATATTTCATACCCGTCGGTTTCCGCCGCACCGTAATACACCCATACGTCGTCATACCCGTTGACGTTGATCGCTACCTTCAGGCTGACCGCGCCCGTAGCGTCGTTCTCCGCCATATCGGCCACCACCGACAAATCCGACGCTTCGATCTTCTCCAGCGTTGCCGCCGGACCGATCAGGCGGATGTTCTCGATCTTCTGGCGAGACACCTGCGCGCTGCGACCAGCCGGTACATTCTCCACCCGGGTATTGCCGGATTCCAATGTCAGGTCCAGCGTTTTCTGGGAGAAGCCGTCCATGGCAAAGGAAATCTGAACCTCCGTAGTCCCGTCCAGCACGCGGATACCGGAGGGAACGTTGAGCGGAATGATCTTCGTCCGATCAGACAGGTTTATATGCTGGAAATCGAAAACCCCCAGATTTTCGATACTGGATGCAAACGCTTCCACCTGTTCCGGCGTACCCACCACTTCGATCGACGAGGGGGATATCGTTCGGAAGGAATCATCGTTCTCAAAGGCTTTCGGCATGTTTTTATACAGGCAGCTGAATTCCACCACCCGATGGATCACCACCGGCACGGTCACCTTCACGGCGCTGTCGGAAAGGCCGGTATATTCACAGTATTTCGTATCCACCTCATTGCCATCCGCGTCCAAAGCCACCAGCTCCGCGTCAAACGAAGTGACTTCCGCAATCTCCTTTGCTCCCTGAATGCGGGCCTTAACCGAAACGATTTTGCTCACCACGGTTTTAGGGCCTTTGATATAAACGGCCCCATCCTCCAGCCCCGGAGCCTCGATCACCGGCGTGCCCAGCTGCAGGCCGGATGATTCCGACACGGTGACCCCCGCGATATCCGCTTCCACCTTGAGGGCGGAGCTGGTCAGGGTATGGTCGCAGTATACCTGTACCGACTGGGGCGTTACCGACGTGATTTCATACCCCGTTGTGTCGCTGTTTTTCACCACATCCAGTTTGACAGGCCAATTCCCCGCGCCGCGGATTTCACTGTAATCCGCCGTCACCCGCATATCGTTTTCCTGCAGCTTGAAAATGAGGGAGCGGGGACCCCGCACCTCCACCTTCACCGTCTGTGTTGCGCCTTCGTAAATTTCCAGCCCGTCCGCTTCCGCGTAGCTGCCGGCCAGGTCGAGAGGCGCCGAAAGGGTCATAGTCCGGCTGTCCAGATTGCTCCCATCATACACCACCGACGCCCAGATGGCGATGGCGGCGACAACGGAAAACACGATCATCAGCTTGTTATTGTGAAGCAGCCTGTTAAGTGAAAATTTTCCTTTCATCATTTTGTTTTCCTCCTGCGGAAAGGGCCGATCGCCTTATGCTCTCCGTCCTTGTCCCGGCGGGAGCGATCCCAGAGTATGCCGTTTTCCAGCGCCACCCGCAGGGCTTCCGCACTGAAATTCCGCTTCAGCTCCCCGGCGACAGCCATGGAAACCGTCCCGGTTTCTTCCGAAACCACAACCACCAGCGCGTCGGAATTTTCGCTCATTCCCACGGCTGCGCGGTGACGGGTCCCAAGCTCGCTGCTGATCTGCAGATTATCGGTCAGCGGCAGGATACAGCCGGCGGCGTAGACCTTTCCTTCCCGGACAATCATCGCGCCGTCGTGCAGGGGCGCTTTATTAAAGAAAATATTGCCGATCAGTTCCGGGGTGGGATCAGCGTCCACCACCGTACCGGAATTGATGATCTCCCCCAGCTTGGTGGAGCGTTCAAAGACAATGAGCGCTCCCATCTTCTGGCGCTGTAGGGTTTCCACCGCCGCGCAGGTGGCGGAAATCGCCTTCTGCCAGCGCTTGGCGAGAAGCTCGGATTCCTCCTCATTCATCCCGAACAGGGTGATATTGCTTAACCGGGAATGGCCGACCTGCTCGAGCGCGCGCCGAATTTCCGGCTGAAAGATAATTATCAAGACAATCAGGATATTGTCAAAGACCGTTTTCAGCAGATAATACATGGTCTTCAGGTCCAGCAGCGACGCCGTCAGGAAGGCCAGAGCAAAGATCAGAATGCCCTTTAAAAGCTGCTCCGCGCGGGAATCGCGCACAAGCTTGATTACACTGTATATCACAAAGGCCACCAGAGCGATGTCCACCGTGTCCCGAATCCAGTTGTAGGACTGGAAAAAGGTCACGATTTCCGCCCATACGGCATTTAAAAACGCTGCCATTCCACTTCTTCCTTTCGGAGGGTAGGCCCCTTCCTGCGGGAGAGCCCCTGCGGGGGACCGCCTTTACAGCGACGGTGGGGCTGGCCTCAGTCGGATCGCTGCTTATGCTTAACCGCTCATTCTATTATTTTATCATACTCTCTGATTATTGCAATCCCTTTCTTCTTCCTGCTTTTCCTGCCTTTCTGCCCTTTGCTTTCCCCCGTCTTCTTTTCCCTTACCGTTGCTGCCGGACGACAGTCCGGCGGCCTCGTCCGCCTTGCCGACTGACTTTTCCGATCTCGAAAAACTCCAAAGGAGGGTCTTTTTACCTGTGAACTGTGAACCCGGTGAAAATGGATACGACAAAAATACAATACCGTAAAACGGGAAAGAAAACAGCGATTTTTCGCCGCCCGCCTTGCGGTATTGCTTTCTAACAACTCCAACCGCCGTATTTCAACAGTTCAACAGTTTCCCTTTAAAATCTTCCGGGAGCTCTCTGCTCCAGCCAGACTGCGCGGCATACTCTCTCTATATCTGACCGGGTGGTGAAAGCCGAGGGAGAAAAACGCACCGTGCCGGTATCCAGCGTGCCAAAATGCCGGTGGGCGCTGGGAGCGCAGTGGAGACCGGCGCGCACGGCGATTCCACGGCTGTTCAGCGCCTGCGCGGTTTCCTCGCTGCGTCTGCCGGAAATATTCATGGAAAGCACCGGCGCGCTGCTTTTTCCATCCGGGCAGGGCGTGTACAGCTTCACGCCCGGCATGGCGGAGAGCCGACGGTAAAGAAGGCTCATCAGTTGGGTCTCCCGGCCCAGTATCTCTTCCAGCCCGCGTTCCCGGACGAAACCAAGACCCGCTTTCATGCCGCATACGCCGGCGGTATTCAGCGTACCGCTCTCCAGCCGGTCGGGCAGCTCCTCTGGCTGAGAAAGCTCCAGCGACTGGCTTCCGGTGCCTCCCTCCACAAAGGGAGGCAGCACTCGGTCGCTGTTGCAGAGCAGCGCGCCGATTCCCATCGGCCCATAGAGTCCCTTGTGCCCCGGAATACAGAGAAAATCAATATGATCCGCCTGCATGTCGATGGGCAGCACCCCGGCGCTCTGAGCGCCGTCCACGATAAAGGGAAGTCCGTGCCGATGGGCCATCGCTCCAATCTCCCGGATCGGCAGCCGCGTGCCGAACACATTGGAGGCGTGCATACAGACGACCGCCCGGGTCTGCGGCGTGATACAGCGCTCAAAGGCCGCCACGGTAGCCGCCGTGTCGCCCGGAACCACCCTGGCCGTGTCATAAACCGGAGAATCCGGGGATAACCCGTACAGAGGGCGCATCACCGCGTTATGCTCCAGGTCGGAAACGACCATCCGCCCCCCGTCCTTCAGCAGTCCCTTGATAACGATATTCAGCGCCATGGTGCAGTTCTGGACAAACACCACGTTCGCCGGATTGTCCATGTGAAAAAAATCCGCCAACGCTTCCCGGCAGCGGTAAACCGCTTCCGAGGCGGCAAGCCCCATATCGTGGCCGCTCCGTCCTGGATTGGCCCCGTACACGGTCAGCGCCTGCTGGACGGCTCCCCGTACGGCTGCCGGCTTCGGCCAGGTGGTGGCGGCGTTGTCAAGATAAATCATTCCCCCGGATTCCGCTGTATTGCCTGTTCTCATTGTTTGCATCCGCTCCTTTCCAAGTAGACTACGCTTCCTGCTGCTTGCTTCGAATATGGATTCCCGCAGAGGTCAGCAGGCGCTCCGCCCTTTCCGGCTCCGAGGAAACCGTAATGCTGTACCCACAGCCGTTGTTTCCGTTCGCATCTACGGTACGTCCGACGTACGCACGGATTCCATTATGCTCCAACAAGGACTTTCCCCGCATGGCATTGGTCACGGAACTCACGTTGAACAAGACCTTACCCAACCCGTTCACCTCGCAGTCTAAAAAACTCTCACAGGACACTATATGCGGCGGGAGGCCGACCGGTCCCTGCGCGTGGAAGGGCTTTTTTCCACGCAAAAAAAGGAACCTGTTCCCAATGGACAGGTTCCTTTTCGACGTTTCCGATTTTTCCCGGTTTAATAATCATGCATGAAAAAGGGACGGCTAAAAATAAAGCAGAGGAAAAAGGGGGTTAGAAGAGTTCCGACTGGTCGTTATTTTTCTTGGACTTGCCGCTCGGGCAGTTCTGGTTCTGCTGATTCTGCTGGTTTTGCTGGTTCTGGCAGTTCTGGCCCTGGTTCTGATTCTGTTTCTGCTGGAATTGGTTATTCTGCTGCCGATTCTGGCTCTGGTTCTTCTGATTCTTCGCCATCGAATATCATCCTTCCTTATAGTTTTACGGGCGGTTGCGGCCCGGAAATAGTTTCTGCAATCGCCCCGTATTTATACCGGAATCCATGATTTTCTTAGAGCAAAGAGAAGGGCTTGCTAAAAAATCCGAAGGTAAAATATGCCGGATTTTTATTTTTCAAACAAGTCCTAAATCAGTCCAAGCTGTTTGAGCAGGAAAGTCCACAGAAAAATCGTCAAGATCGAAAAAAGCGAGCCGAAAACCACCAGCTGTCCCGCCAGCTCCGCGTCCCCGTCCATCTGCTGCGCCATGGTGAAGGAGGACACCGCGGTGGGCGACGCCAGCAGCGCCATCAGCGTAACCAGCTCGGGGCCGCGGAACCCCAACGCCGCCGCAATCGGCAGGCAGACGGCAGGAACCGCTACCAACCGACCGAATACGCCGGCCAACACCTGCCGGCGACGGCCGCGGACGGAGGAAAATTCAAACGAGCCGCCCAGCACCACCAGCGCAAGCGGCGTAGCGACGCCGGCTATGTCCTCTGCCGTTTTTTCAATGATGGAGGGCAGCTTCCAGCCGAGAGACAGCACCAGGACGCCCGACAAGGAAGCAATAATCAGCGGATTCGTAGCAATCCCCCGCAGCACCCGGTCCGGCCGGAATTTCCCGCCGCGGAAATACTCCAGGGCAAACACGGCCAGAATATTGAAAAGAGGAATAATCACAGCGATCACCATAGAGGTAACGCCGCTGTTTTCCTCTCCGCACAGTGCGATCGTAACCGGCAGGCCGAACAGGATAAAATTGCTGCGGAAAATCCCTTGAACCAGCACACCGCGGCGGCGGTTGTCCTTTTCAAAAATCGGAACCAGGAAAAACAGGAGAAGAAAGCTGCCCGCTACGCAGGAAGCGGCGAAAAGGATCAGCCGGGGGTTCATCACCGCGCCGATATCGGTGCGGTATATGTTGATGAACAGCAAGACCGGCAGAAAAACGCGGAAGACCAAATTGTTCATTACCCGGAGGGAACCGTCCTCCACCAGTTGGATGCGGCGCAGGAAATACCCCAACGCCAACATCAGGAACAGGGGGAGGACTACCTCCAGCGAAAGCAGGAGATTCTCCATCGTCAGGGTTTCTCAGGGACAGCCGCCCGCTGCGTCGCGACCTTTCGCTCCCAATAACAGCTCATCCCATACCCTTCTTCCTCGGTTACATCCCGTCCGAGAAAAGCAGGCGGAGTGAAAGCGTAGGCTTCCTCCAGCGTTGGAAATTCAACCTCGGCATACCAGAACTCGGTCCGCGTTCCCCGGTCCACGCAGCTGCATTCCAGCCGCCGCTCCCCCGGAAGGGCGTATACCCGGTAGTCCTTTCGGATCATCGGCGCTTCCAGCAGGTTCTCCAGCTCATGGAATACCCGCTCATCAATCGTCAGCTCGGTTTCCTGGCGGGCGATCGTTCCTTCCCCTTTAAAACACAGCACGTACCCTGTTTTTCCCTCCCGGCATTTGCTGCGAATGCGCACTACCGGATGGACGGCCAAGTATCCCTGATACACCACGGCCTCTTCCAGCAGAGGAAGCCCTTCGGGGAAAGCGGCGTCCATCAGAAATTTGCGTTCGATCTCCATTGGCTATTGTATCCACCTTTCTATAGCGCCGCCCAACCGGGCTCTCTGCCGGCGCTTTCCGGCGGCGCCTAACGACATTATACCATAGCGCCGCCCAGCCGGGTTCTCTGCCAACGCTTTCCGGCGGCGCAATCGAGAAATGCTGTCGCATTTCTCCCTGCCGACATTATATCATAAAGCGGAGCGAACGTCAGGGAATTTTTGCAAAAACAGCGTCAAAGTGTTTCCGGGCCTTAATCAAACAGGCTTTCAATGTCAATCACCCGATCCACCAGGCCCTGATGGAAGGCTTCCTCATGGGATACCAACAGTACGTTTCCCGGAAACGCCGCCAGCGCCCGCCGGAGTTCTTCCTTGGTTTCCCTGTCCAAATGGTTGGTTGGCTCGTCGAGAATCAGAAAATTGCAGGGGGTCAGCGTAAGCGCGCACAGCTTGACTTTGGACTGTTCCCCGCCGCTGAGAGTCTCCAATGGCTGAAGCGCATTCGCCGCCCTCACGCCGCAGCGGCTCAGCGCCGCCCTCACCTCCTTTCCGCTGAGGGCGGGATAGCGGGCAGCGATCTCCTGCACCGGCGTGCGGCCGCCGTCCACCCATTGGAGCTCCTGCTCGTAATAAGCGACCCGCACCGGCTCGGCAAAACGGAACCGGCCGCCAAGGCATGGAATTTCCCCCAGCAGCGTTTTCAAAAGCGTGGACTTTCCTATGCCGTTGAAGCCGGTGACCGCCGCTTTTTCCCCGGTCAGCAGTGTGAAGTTTAAAGGAGGAAGCAGCGGTTCCCCGTAGCCAACGGCGAGTTCTACCACTTCCAGCGGCTTTGCGGCGCTGAGAGGCAGAGCGCGGAAGGCGATCGACGCCGAGGCCGCTAACCGGGGAGGCGGAATCCGTTCCAGCCGGTCCAGCTGCTTCTGACGGCCGCGGGCGATACGAGCGGTGGCGGCGCGCACCTTGTTTTTCTGGATATACTCTTCGATCCGACGGATTTCCCTCTGCTGCGCTTCATAACTTCGCAGATATTCCTCGCGCCGCTCCCCCTTCTGCCGCATATACTGGGAGTACCGGCCGGCATATTTCCGGATCGCACCGAACTCCACGTCGATGATACAGTTGGTCACCCGATCGAGGAAGGGCGCGTCATGGGACACGATGATCAGACCACCCGGAAAATCGGCCAGCCATCCGGCCAGCCAGTCAATATGGGCTTTATCCAGAAAATTGGTCGGCTCGTCCAGTAGGAGTACGTCCGGGCTTTCCAGCAGGAGCTTGGCAAGAATCACCTTCTCCCGCTGCCCGCCGCTCAGGTTTTCCAGCCGGGTATCCATACCGAAAGCCGTTAGCCCCAGGCCGGACGCTACCCGGGCCACGGCGGTATCCATAGTGTAAAAGCCGCTCTGATCCAGCCGGGTCTGGAGGTCTGCCGCCCGCTCCAGAGCGGCGGTATCTTCACCGTCCATCGCGGCGTACAGATCGTCCAGCTCCTGCTGCAAAGCGAAGCAGGGGGCAAAGGCCGTTTTCAGGTAATCCTTCACCATCTCTTCCCCCGGCACGTCGGCATACTGGTCGAGATGGCCGATCCGGACGCGGTTCTGCCACATCACCCGACCCTCGTCCTGTATGATCTCTCCCGTCAGGATACGGATCAGAGTGCTTTTCCCCGCGCCGTTTTGCCCCACCACGCCCATATGCTCGCCCGCGTTCAGGGCAAACGACGCCCCGCGGTACAAGATCTTATCGCCAAATGCGTGCGACAGGCCGTTTACTTCCAATAAGCTCATAATACTCTCCATTCTTTTTTAACGCAAAGTCGGAATCCCTCGTTAAAAATGTCATTTTTACATTTTCAGATTGTAAGCTTCTGTTTTTAGGAAAATAAAAAGGCCGTCCTCTGGACGGCCAGGGTATGTTTTCACGATAGAAAAGCATACGAAAAGGCCGCCGACAAAACATTGTCGGCGGCCGGAAACAGCCAGTGCGCTTGTCCCCCGGACGACGGTAACGCAAATAAGCCCGTCAATGCGGACCTGCTGCGTTTACCTGTCAGCCGATGACCTTCCGATTTCGCTCCATACAACGTCTCATCGTTTTATCCGGTTGTAAGGAGCCAATTCTAACGGCCATAGGGAAATTCTCATAGGGAACCATCATTCAAAGCCTCCGCTTCTTAATGGTAGTATTATAGAAAGAAAAATGGAAAGTGTCAACCCTTTTTCCGCCTTGTCTGACCTTCTCTGCTGCTTGAAATACCTCTTGCAGTTTTACCGGATATCCGATAGAATAGGTTCGTTATAAAAAGGAGGGCTTATCCTTGATCTGCAATACCGTCCTCGACGCCATCGGGCGGACGCCCCTTATCCGCCTGAACCGGACGACCGGTCCGGATGACGCGGAAATCCTGGTAAAGTACGAAGCGCTGAATGTCGGCGGTTCCATCAAGACCCGGACCGCCTTCAATATGATCGACCGGGCAGCCGAAAAAGGGCTAATCGGGCCGGACGCCATCCTGGTGGAACCAACCAGCGGCAACCAGGGCATTGGCATCGCTCTGGTCGGTGCAGTCCGGGGATACCGTGTAAAAATCATCATGCCGGATTCGGTCAGCGTGGAGCGCCGCAAGCTGGTCTCCCAATACGGCGCGGAGGTCATCCTGATCCACGACGACGGCGATATCGGCGCCTGCATCGCGCAGTGCATGGACACTGCCCGGCGGATGGCGGCGGAGGACCCGCGGGGCTTTATTCCCCAGCAGTTCACCAATCCCGACAATCCCGCCGTTCACCGGGAACACACCGCGGCGGAGATATTGGAACAGGCGGAGGGCCCTATCCACGGCTTTTGCTCCGGTGTCGGCACAGGCGGCACCATCAGCGGCGTCGGCGAGGCACTGAAGAAGCGGAACCCGGATATCACGATTTGGGCGGTGGAGCCGGAAAACGCCGCCATCCTTTCAGGCGGCAGCATCGGCACTCACTTACAAATGGGAATCGGCGACGGCCTGATTCCCGATAACCTTAACACCGCGATTTACGACGACGTCTGCGTGGTCACCGACGACGAGGCACTGGATACTGCCCGCCTGCTTGCCTCGCGGGAGGGGATTCTTTGCGGAATCTCCAGCGGCTCCAATGTGGCGGCGGCGATCAAGCTGGCCCGGAAGCTTGGAAAAGGCAAGCGGGTGGTCACCATCCTTCCCGACACCGGCGAACGGTATTACAGCACGCCCCTGTTCGGGGAATAATACCTCTAAAAATATATACAGCATATACAGCGAAACCGGCGGCGCGTCTTTACAACGCTCCGCCGGTTTCGCTGCCCTGCCGTTATCGCCCCTCCGAAGCGTACCGCTCGCATTGATCTCGCCAACGCATCAGCCAGTCGAGCTGACGGTCAAAAAACGCATTATCCACGCAATCCAGGCCGAAAAGTTCGATAATTGTCGCCTGTAATGCGAAATGGTAAAGCGCTATCATGTCAAAAAAGGATTGGGCTTCCCGCTCGCTCAGGGGATTGTATTTCCGATATTCCGGCAGGAAACGGTCGAATACCTTTTTGGATTTCCGGTAGCCGTCTTCTTCCCATTCAAAATAATTGGTCATGTTGCAGATCAAAACCGGGTCGTACAAGGGGAAACCTAAACATGAGGTATCGAAGTCCAGCACATATATCGTTCCATCCGGAGTTTTGTGAAAATTCCCCCTGTACATATCGCCATGGCTGTAGCCCCGCGGCAGATCCTTAACCCTTTCCCACAATGCGTCCCCATATTCCGCGAACCGGGCAGCCTCCGGATATTGCTTTGTCCGCAAAATCTCGATATATCGGTCGATATAAAAAGGCTTGTCGTGCTTTACAAGCGCGTTGGGATAGGCTTTCATGATGTGATGAAAATTCCCGATCAAAGCGCCGATTTTCTCTGCATCCTGCTCCGGATCGACTTCGCCGCCTTCGATAAACGCATACAGGATATAAAAGCGTTCCCCTTCCTTGCCGCCTATCCGGACATAAGGCGAATGTTCCTTGGTCCATATAATCGGCGGTACGGGGAATCCTTGCGTCAGAAGGAAAACATGGATGTCCAGCGAGGGAAGCACCGTATCATGAAAGGCCGGTTTCGTAATCCGCAGAAAGTATTTTCCTTCATTGGAATACGCGGCGTAAGCCACACTTCCACTGTCGCGCAAAAATTCCAGTCTGTCGATGTGCAAGGAATAATGATCGTTTACTACCGCTAAAATCTCCTTGTCTTCCATTTTTTTGGCGCCCATCCCTTTCCCGTATTTGCTTTACTTATTTTAGATACTTACATAACTTTCACACCGCGGTTAAAAAACGGAAGGCGTTCTTTCTTGGGCAGAAAACCCAGGTTTGTCCAATTTTCGGTCAGTGATTCCAAACTGTATAGTTATCGACCAACGGGCGAACAACTGCCCATTTTCTTTTTCCTAAACCCAAAGTATCGTATGAATATGCCATTGCAACCGTACTTTACAGCAAGTATAGCACAATTCTGCGTTTTGTACATTCTTCTTGGAGTATATCTATTCCTTTCCGGGTACACGGGGACATGCTGGGGACGACGACATCTTCCCTTCACCGATAATTTCCTTCGGAAAGGGAATACTAGGCTATCGGACCAAACCCAGCCTGAGAATTAACAAAAGGAAAGCCGCGAAAGAAACAAATTGCAAAGAAATTTCAATTATCACACAAAAATTGTCCTTTTTTGATTTGTATTCTGTGTGACAATCTGCTATTATGTTAAAGTGTTCATGGATCGGGAATATTTTCCACACCGCCCATGCCGCCGGCAGACGATGTGGTGAAAGGAGCGCCGGAAACGATGTCGATACTCGAAAAAGTCCGCGCAGCGGAGGAACTGGCCGCCGCCGAACGGGCTGAAAACGCGGCGAAAGCGCAGCGGCTGTATGAGGAGACGGAGGAAACCGCCCGGCAGGAAGCGGAAGCGCTCCTGCATCGGACGCGGACAGAGAACGCCGCCCTTCTCGAGCAGGCCGCACAGGAAGCGGAAGCCGAAAGCCGGGCCGTTCTCGAAAACGCAGCCAAGGCGGACAAAGAGCCGCTGCGACGCGCCGGCGAACGTATTCCGCTGGCGGTGGAACAGATTCTTCGCCGGGCGAAAGCGGCGGAATAACACAGAAAACTGCAAACAGGGGGTGACGCCTTGATTGTACCAATGAAAAAAGCGCTGCTGGTCTGCCTGCGGGAGGATCGGGAAAAGCTACTGGTTTCCCTGCAGCAGTGCGGGGAGCTGATGCCGATCGCCGAACCGGAAGCCGGAAGGGATGAAAACGCCGAAGGAACGGCATCCGTCTCTTCCTCCCCTTCCGCATCGCCTTACCCGGCCGACGCGGAGGCGCTTTTCCGGGAAACCGACGCCCTGCTCCGCCGTATCCGGCCATACCGTAAAAAAGCCGGTTTCTTCGACGGTCCGCCAACGGTGGATTATGACGCTTTCCAGAAAGAGAATCCCGAAGCGAAAACGCTGGCCGTTTCCATGGAGGAAACGCTGGAAGCGCTGGGCAACGCCAAGGCAAAATTGGCGGCGCTGGAATCCGATCGGGCGCAGCTTCTTCCCTGGCTCCCGCTGACCGAGCCGGTGGAAACCATCCGCAACGGCCGCTATTCCGCCGTGTTCACCGGCCTTCTCCCCGCTGTCTCTGCCGAAGATGCCAAAACGGCCGTGGAGGAAGTGGGAGGCGCTCTGGAACTGCTAGACGGCAGTCGGGACGGAATGGCCGTAATCACCGCCTGTCCCCTGAACCGGGAGGAGGAAATACGCGCCGCTCTGCGGGCTTTCGATTTTTCTGAAAGCCGCCCGCCGCTGGAAAACGGCCGGCCGGCGGACGCCTACGAAGCCCTCGGCCGGAAAACGGCCGAAACCGAAGAAACTATCGCTGCGCTGGAAGCCCGATTGAAGGATCTTTCCGCCCGGGCGGAGGAGCTTGAAGTGCTGAATGACCAGGCCCGCGCCGCCGGCGACCGGGAATCCGCGCCGGTGAATGAAACGGCTGAAACGGTCTATCTCCACGGCTGGGTGCGCAGCGACCGCACCGACCGTGTGGAGGCCGCCGTCCGGCGGGTGACCGACTGTTACGCGCTCCAGTTCACCGATCCTCTGCCGGAGGAAAAGCCCCCCACCGTGGTCAAAAACAACCGCTTTGTCCGGCCGTTTGAAACCATTACCGACATGTTCTCCCGTCCTGATCCGCACGGGATTGACCCCAATCCCGTGCTTGCGCCGTGGTACTGGATCATTTTCGGCCTGATGATGGGAGACGTGGGATACGGCGCGCTGATGGCCGTCCTGCTCTTTGCGTTCAAAAAGCTGAAGAAGCCGCGGGGGGGCGGCGGGAAGCTGGTGGACGTAATGCTGTATTCCAGCATTACCACCATTCTGGCCGGTATCCTGTACGGCAGCTATTTCGGGGAAACTTGGCGTCCCATTCTTCCCCAACAGCAGGAGCCGATCAAGGTGCTGATCTTTACCCTGGTGGTCGGAGTACTGCACATCTTCTCCGGCATGATCCTGAAGATGGTGATGGACATCCGGCGCGGCCGGTTCTGGGACGCGATCTTCGACCAGCTGAGCTGGATGGTGCTGATTACCGGTCTCGGCATGCTGTTCCTCCCCGCCCTGAAAACCGTGGGAATGGTGATGGCCGCCGTCGGCGCCGTTACTATCCTGCTGACGGCCGGGCGTTCGAGTAAGAATATTTTCGGCAAGGTCGCCGGAGGGCTGACCGGACTGTATAACATCACCAGCTATCTCAGCGACATCCTCTCCTATTCCCGAATCTTCGCCCTGAGCCTGGCAACCGGGGTGGTCGGCTATGTGATGAACCTTCTGGCCGGGATGGTGCGGGAAGCGTTTCCCGGCGCGCTGGTCGTAATCGGCTTCCTGCTGTCGGTGGTCGTCTATATCATCGGCCACGGCTTCAATCTGGCGATGGGACTGCTGTCCGCCTATGTGCACGACAGCCGCCTGCAATATATCGAATTTTTCAATAAATTCTACGAGGGGGACGGCGATCCCTTCCAACCGCTGGCGCTCTCTCCCCGGCATGTGGAACTGACCGGCGAAGCGCCGGATTCTGTAGACCAACGGGCCGCAAACCCGAAATAAGAAAGGAATGGTCGTTATTATGTTTACTGGTATTTCGCTGGCGGTGCTCGGCGCCGCGCTGAGCGCCATCCTCGCCGGAATCGGCTCCGCCGCCGGCGTACAGACCGCCGGGCGGGCGGCAGCGGGCGTCGTATCCGAAAAGCCGGAGCTGTTCGGCAAGGTCTTTCTTCTCCAGGCGCTCCCCGGCACGCAGGGTATATACGGCTTCCTGGCCGCCGTACTTCTCCTCGGCCGGGTCGGCCTGATCGGCGGCGGCGCGGCGGAGCTGAGCGCGGCGGCCGGCTGGCAATTTCTGTTCGCCTCCCTCCCAATCGCCATCGTGGGCCTGATCTCCGGTATTTTCCAGGGCCGGACGGCGGCCGCCGCCATTCATATGGTTGCCCGCCAGCCCGAGTCCTCTGTAAAGGGTCTGACCATGACAGCGCTGGTTGAGACCTACGCCATCCTAGCGCTGCTGGTATCCATCCTCCTTCTGTACGGCATCCAGATCTGAAGCTCCCGTCCGTACCGATTGAAAGGAGGCCGAAAACCGGATGAGTACCTCAACCCAATCAAACGAAGCCCTGCTCGCCGCGATTGAAGAGAAGGCCGCAGCGGAAAACGCGGCTCTGCTCGCTGACGGGGAGAAAAAGGCCGCGGCGCGCCGGGAGACCATCCTGAACGAGGCCGAGGCTCAGGCCGCCGTCCTGCGGGAGCAGACGGAGAAAAAGGCGGAAGCCCTCCGGCAGAGCGCCCGCCTTACCGCCGGGCTGACCGCGCGAAAAAACACGCTGGCCGAAAAACGCCGGCTGATTGATGAAGCCTATAACCGGGCGCTGGATGCGCTCTGCGCTCTGGACGACGGGGAATGGAGCGCGCTCGTCTCCCGCCTGATCGTGGAAAACTGCCCGCCCGGGGAAACCGTATTGCGAGTTCCCGCCGCCGACACGACCCGGTACCGCAGCGCCCCGACCGGGGGAAAGACCCTGCTGGAGCAGTTGTCCGACGCGCTGACCGAAAAGCACGGCGTCCCCTGCTCCCTGCGGCTGGACAGCGCCTCCGTCTCCTTCCGGGGCGGCGTGCGTATCCTCGGGGGGAAAAGCGATGTGGACGCTTCCTTCGAGTCCCTGTTGAACGAGCTGCGCGAAACGAACGAACAGAAGACCGCCGCGCTGCTCTTCGGCGACGCCGAATACGAACCGGCGCGGTAGAGTTTCAGGCGCTCTGTCGGCAACCCTACCGCCAAACGGCATCCTTTGTGCCGAAGGGCGGAAAATATTCAAACGATAGTACAGAAAGGCGGGCTCGCGGCATGAAAACGGAATCCCCATTCGGCGGCGTCTCCTCCCCCTATGCGGTGGGCCGCATCCGCGCGCTGGAAGGCGGCCTGTTGGACCGCGCACGGTGGAACCGGCTGATCGAAGCGCCGGACGAGCGACAGGCTCTCCGCCTGCTGAGGGAATTCGGCTACGGCGGGAGCGCGGACACGCTGGACGGCATGATCCGCCGGGAGCTGGAGGATGCGCAGTCCCTGATCCGGGAAATCAGCCCCGACCCGGAGCTGACCGGCCTGTTTCTCCTCCGCGTGGACGCGCACAACCTGAAAGCCCTGCTGAAGGCGCGGCTCGCCGCGCTGGAAGCCGGTCCCCTGCTTTTGCAGGGCGGAAAGTATCCGGTTGATTTGCTGGAAGCCTGTGTAAAGGCAGACAGCTTTAAGGCTCTTGGCGGCGCGCTGGCGCGGGAACTGGAGGGCGTGGAAGCCATCCGGGAGCCCCGGCTCCTCTCTGCGGCGGTGGATCGCGCAGTTTACACGGAAATATTGGAAACCGTCCGTCGCCGGCATGCGCCGCTGCTGCGGGAGTATTTTGAAACTCGGGCCGCCTGCCTCAATCGGCTGGCGGTATTACGGGGGAAGCGGCTCGGATGGGACGCGAAAACGCTCTCCCCTATGCTGCTTCCCGTTCCGCCGGTCAGGGAAGACGAGCCTGTCCCGGCCCTTCCGGTCTCGCTGGAGGAGGACGATTCCCCGGCGCAAGCCGAGCAGAAGGTGAATCGGGCGCTGACCGCCATCCTCCGGCGGGAACGGCACGACGCCTTCGGCATCGCGCCGTTGATTTGGTATTTACAGGCGCGGCGGAACGAAGCTTCCTCTCTCCGCATCCTCTTCACCCAAAAGCGGGAGGGCCGGAATCCCCCGCTGGAAGAGTTGCTGTTCGAATAAGAAACGGAGGGCCTTATGGATAAAACACACGAACTGGCCGTAGTGGGAGACGCGTCCTCCATCCGGCTGTTTCACGCGCTCGGTATGCGAACCGAGGAGGCCGAAAACGCGGCCGACGCGGAAAGGGCCGTCCACCGCCTCGCGCGGGACGGCTGTTCGGTCATTTATATTACCGAGCAGATTGCGGCGCTGATTCCGGAAACGCTCAAAAAATACAAAACCAAAACGTATCCCGCGATCATCCCGATCCCCAACCGGAACGGTTCGACCGGGATGGGGATGCGGGGAATCCGCGAAAACGTGGAAAAAGCGGTGGGCTCCGCCCTGTTCTGACCCGCCCGCGCCGTGGCCGGCGTCCGGCGGAAGCTCTGAAAAGGCATGGCTTCGGAGAAACGTTTTCCCCGGGGCCGCGAATACTCCTTAGCTCGGGGAACGGCAATAAGCCGGCCTTCCCGCGGGTATGAAAGGACGGTCATGAATTTGGATGAACAAAATGTAACGCGGCAGGAGGCCACCGGCACCATTTTGAAGGTCGCCGGTCCCCTGATTGTCGCGACCGGCATGGGCGGCGTCTCGATGTACGATGTGGTACGGGTGAGCGATAAACGGCTGATCGGCGAGGTAATCGAACTGCGGGGCGATCGCGCTTCGATTCAGGTCTATGAGGAAACCGCCGGCCTCGGCCCGGGCGAACCGGTGTATTTCACCCATGAACCCCTGTCGGTGGAGCTGGCTCCCGGCCTGATCGAAGGTATCTACGACGGCATCCAGCGGCCGCTGGACGTAATCTATCGTCAGGAGGGCGATCGGATTACCCGCGGGGTGGATGTTCCCCGGCTGAACCGGGAGAAGAAATGGACCTTCGTCCCCACCGCCTCGGTCGGGGATCGGCTGATCGGCGGGGACGTGCTCGGCACGGTGCAGGAAACCCCGGCCGTCACCCAGAAAATCATGGTTCCGCCCGGGATGGAGGGCACGCTGGAATGGATTCACGACGGCGAGGCCACCATCATCGAGCCGATCGCCCGCCTGAAAAAAGCGGACGGTGAGACGGTGGAGCTCCCGATGCTCCAGCGCTGGCCGGTCCGCCGCCGCCGTCCCTATACGCAGAAGCTCTCTCCAAACGAGCCGATGATTACCGGTCAGCGGGTCATCGACACCCTGTTCCCCATCGCAAAGGGCGGTATCGCGGCCATCCCCGGCCCCTTCGGTTCGGGCAAAACAGTGGTACAGCACCAGCTTGCCAAGTGGGCGGACGCGGACATCATCGTGTATATCGGCTGCGGAGAACGCGGAAACGAAATGACCGACGTGCTCATGGAATTCCCCGAGCTGCACGATCCCCGTACCGGCCTGTCCCTGATGAAGCGGACGGTGCTGATCGCCAACACCTCCGACATGCCGGTGGCGGCGCGGGAAGCGTCCATTTACACCGGCATCACCATCGCGGAATATTTTCGGGACATGGGCTACAAGGTCGCCATCATGGCCGACTCCACCTCCCGCTGGGCGGAGGCGCTCCGCGAGATGTCCGGCCGGCTGGAGGAAATGCCGGGTGAGGAAGGCTATCCCGCCTACCTCTCTTCCCGTCTGGCGGAGTTTTACGAGCGGGCCGGTATTGTAAAATGCCTCGGCGGCGGCGGAAGGATCGGCGCAATCAGCGCGATCGGCGCGGTCTCTCCTCCCGGCGGCGACACGTCGGAGCCGGTCTCCCAGGCCACCCTGCGGATCGTCAAGGTCTTCTGGGGACTGAGCGCCCAGCTCGCCTATAAGCGGCATTTCCCGGCCATCGACTGGCTGCGGAGCTATTCGCTGTATTCCGACCGACTTCAGGAGTATTTCGACGGGCAGATTGCGGAGGGCTGGTCCGATCAGGCCGGGCAGGCAGTCGCCCTGCTCCAGCAGGAGGCCGATCTGGATGAGATCGTCCGGTTGGTCGGCGTAGACGCGCTTGGCGAGCAGGATCGCCTTACGCTGGAATGCGCCCGGATCATCCGGGAGGACTTCCTCCATCAAAATGCCTTCCACGAGGTGGACACCTTCACCTCTCCCGAAAAGCAGTTCGGGATGCTGAAAATCATCCTCACCTGGTACCATGGCGGGCAGGAGGCGCTGGAAAGCGACGTATCCTTCCGCCGGATCATGGCTATGGCCTCGCTGGAGGAAATCGGCCGGATGAAATACACTCCCGAGGACGAGTGGGCCGGACGGTGCGCGGATATCCTTCGCCATATCGGCGAGGAATACCGTATGCTGGTTCAGGCGATGACGGAGGACTGACCCGTTCCCCCGTGACTTTTAGACGAAAGGCTTGATGGCGCAATGCGTAAGGAATACAAAACCATCCGGGAGGTTGTCGGGCCGCTGATGGTGGTCGAGGACGTGGAAGGGGTCAAATACGACGAGCTGGTGGAGATTCTCCAAAGCGACGGCAGCGTCCGCATAGGACGGGTACTGGAGATCAACGGCGGGCGGGCGCTGGTACAGCTTTTTGAAAGCGCGCAGGGCCTGCGGATCGCCGACGCCCGCGCCCGGTTCCTCGGCCACGGTACCCAGCTCGCGGTCAGCCCCGACATGCTCGGCCGCATTTTCGACGGGATGGGCAACCCTATCGATGGGGGCGCCCCGGTCATTCCGGAAAAGCGGCTGGACATCAACGGTTCCCCCCTCAATCCCGCCGCCCGGGATTACCCGGCCGAATTCATCCAAACCGGCATCTCGGCCATCGACGGGCTGAACACACTGGTGCGCGGACAGAAGCTGCCGGTTTTCTCCGGCTCCGGCCTGCCCCATGCCGAGCTGGCGGCCCAAATTGCGCGGCAGGCGAAGGTGCGCGGAAAGAACGAATCCTTCGCCGTGGTGTTCGCCGCTATCGGCATTACTTTTGAGGAGGCGGATTTCTTTATCCGTGACTTCCAGAAAACCGGCGCGATCGACCGCGCCGTGCTGTTCATGAATCTGGCGGACGACCCGGCGGTGGAGCGTATCGCCACCCCCCGTATGGCCATCACCTGTGCGGAATACCTCGCCTACGAGCGGGGGATGCATGTGCTGGTCATCCTGACCGACCTGACCAACTACGCGGAGGCGCTGCGGGAGGTTTCCGCCGCCCGCAAGGAGGTGCCGGGCCGCCGGGGCTATCCCGGCTACCTTTACACCGACCTCGCCTCCCTGTACGAGCGGGCAGGCAGGGTCCGGGGCAAGACCGGCTCCATCACCCAGATTCCGATCCTCACCATGCCGGAGGATGACAAGACCCATCCCATTCCCGACCTGACCGGGTATATTACCGAGGGACAGATTATCCTGTCTCGGGAGCTGTACCTCAAGGGCGTGACCCCGCCGATCGACGTGCTGCCTTCCCTCTCCCGCCTGAAGGACAAGGGTATCGGTAAAGATAAGACCCGGGAGGATCACGCCGACACGATGAACCAGCTGTTTTCGGCCTACGCCCGCGGCAAGGATGCGAAAGAACTGTCGGTCATCCTCGGCGAAGCGGCGCTTTCCGATGTGGATAAGCTCTATGCGAAATTTGCCACTGAATTTGAAAAGCGGTACGTTTCCCAGGGCTATCAAACCGACCGCAGTATCGAGGAAACCCTCGACATCGGCTGGGAGCTGCTGTCCCTCCTGCCCCGGAGCGAACTCAAGCGCATCCGGGACGATTACCTCGACCGCTATCTTCCCGCTGACGCCCCGGAAACCGCGGACGCAGAGGAGGCATAGCCGATGGCCATTCGTGTCAATCCCACCCGAATGGAGCTCAGCCGCCTGAAAAAGCGGCTGAAAACCGCCGTGCGGGGGCATAAGCTCCTTAAAGACAAACAAGACGAGATGGCGCGGCAGTTCATGGCCCATATCCGCCGTAACCGCGAGCTGCGGGAGCAGGTGGAAGCCGCCCTTTCCGGCGCGATGAGGGAATTTTCAGTCGCCGCCGCCCGGATGGGCGAGGAAGCGGTTGCCGAAGCGCTGCTGGTGCCCGCCCGTCCCTCTTCGGTTCGGGCAGGCGTGAAAAACATCATGAGCGTGGAGGTTCCCTCCCTGACCCTGACCGAAACCGACGGCGGGACCGATCTGCCCTACGGCTTCGCCTTTACCTCCGGTGAGCTGGACGGAGCGGTACTCTCCCTCTCCGCCCTTCTTCCCGCCCTGATCGAGCTGGCGGAGATCGAAAAAACCTGTGATATGCTGGCGGACGAAATCGAGAAGACCCGGCGGCGGGTCAACGCGCTCGAGCACGTCATGATCCCGGAGATGGAGGAAGCCATTCGCACCATTACCATGAAGCTGGAGGACAACGAGCGGGGGAATATTACCCGCCTGATGAAGGTGAAGGAACTCCTCGCCGCAGAAGAGGAGCGGGAAACCGCCTCAGCGCTCTAATGGGAAAAGCATACCGGTAAAAGAGTTGATGAGCTTCCAAGCAAACGGACTGGTTTCATCGGTCGGATCTGTTTAGCTTATAAAATGTCAAAAAGTCCCCTGTTGGCCAAAAGACCAGCAGGGGACTTTTGGCTATTCCTGTCTGCAGCCCATTCCATCGGCTATTTGAGGGTAAAATCCAGTCGGCGTCTCCTATGAGATTCTCCTTTTTCCAGGCTTCAAACACGTCTTTTTCCACCGGTTGACCGCCGACAAAATATTTTTCACTTTCTGCTGTACCTTCGCCGCTTCGTCCTGCCAGCTCCTATTCTTATTAATTATGAATGCGAAAATCGTCTTATCGTCTTATAAGCATAAGCTGGTTTTGTAAAGTTGGGCACCATTTCATTATGATAATCTAAACAAAAAGGCACCAGTATACGCCAAACTTATCAATTAAAGAAAACATACATGGGCTATAATCACATGGCCCGATAGGAACTTTAATAGCTGCTCCTTCTTTTAAGACTTCATACGCTTTTTTGACATGAATCTCTCCTCCATCTCCAAAATGCAAACAAAACTGCATGGTATTTCCTATCACAAGATTTTCTGTGTTCTCAGACACCGCTAATATTTGGCCATAAGCATTTAATTCAGAATGCATATATCCACCATTATCATCAGGATATAAGCCGAGAATTTCAGCGTTAAAAGCTTTTTGATAAAGTTCCACTGCTTCAACGCTTCCCTTTACATATACTTGCATTATTATTTTAACATATTATCTTCCCTTCAAATTGCAATTAGACATTATCCCACCTACGACAATGGACACCTGTATGAAACTTAGACCAATACACCAATACCCTTTCATTTGTCATTGACCGCCGAAATAACAGTATTCTCCGACATGGAATCTCCTCCAGCCTCCCTCCTGCCATTACAGAGTCAGTAAAAATGAAGCGAAAAACCACTCGCCTGCTCAGGCGCAATCAGCGACAAGCCGCTCCCTCAGCGCGGCCAGCTCCTCCTCCCGCAGACCGCAGAGTCGCAGATACGACGCCGCGCCGCCATACCGGGAGTTCAGATGAGCGAGCGCCGTCTTCATATCCCGCGGCTGGGAGCCGAAAACATGCGGAGGAATCTTCACCCCCATCGCGGCGAACTGCGCCTTCTGCCGCGCCGCCTGTTCCCGCAGATTTTCCTCGCTTGCCGCGTAATCCGCCACGATCGTTTCCTCTGGCACCCCGGCCAGCGACAAAAGCAGCATCGCCGTCACGCCGGTGCGATCCTTCCCAGCCGTACAGTGGAACAGGGACGCGCCGGAATTCTCCAGAAACAGGCGGAAAAGGCGGGCAAACTGCGGCTTCGCGCCGTCCAGAAGCGCGGTGTACAGCTCTCCCATGGTTTCCGGCAGCGTTCCCTGAAACATGGCGGACTGCATTCCGTCGAACATCACCACATTTTCATAGCGCATCCCCTCGCAGTCCGCAAGCCGGGAAGGACGCTGCGTCACCTCCTCCGGCGAACGGAGATCGGCTGTCAGCGTCACCCCGAGGGAACGCAGCGTCTTTACATCCTGTGGGGAAAGCTCGCTGGTCCCGTCCGCCCGGAAGAAAACGCCGGAGCGGGTGATCCGTCCGTCCGCCGTTCGGTAGCCTCCCAGCTCCCGGACATTCCATGCGCCGTCCAGTGGTAAGGGCCGGTTGGCATTCTGTCCTGCCGTTTTCATAGCTTGATTTCCTTTCTGTCGATGTTGGGACTCTCAGGCGCGGACCGCTTGGGACGTAACCGCCGACGGCTTCGGCAATGCCGGGGCCGTATCCCGCCAGAACGTCCGAATCTCCCGCTCCAGCGCTTCGGGGGTACGGATGAGCCGGCATCCCCGCCAGTGCAAGGGGAACAGATTCAGATAGGACGGCGTATTGAACCGGTCGTCGATCAGGAGCACCACGCCTCGATCCTGCTCCCCGCGGATCACCCGCCCTGCCGCCTGAAGCACCTTATTCATGCCGGGGTATTGGTAAGCGTAGGCATAGCCCGTACCGCCGTTCCGGTTATAATAGTCCCGAATGCGGTCCTGTTCCTTTCCGATCTGTGGAAGGCCAACCCCCACCACCGCCGTACCAATCAGACGATCTCCCTTCAGATCAATCCCCTCCGAATAAATCCCGCCCAGCACACAGAAGCCGACCAGGGTCTCCCCATTCGCCTGATCGAACCGGGCTAGAAACTCCTCCCGCTCCCGTTCGCTCATCCCGCTGTGCTGGAGGAGGGTTTCCATCGCCGGGCAGCGTTTCCGAAACACCTCGTACACGTCGTTCATGTACTGGTAGGAAGGAAAATACACCAGGTAATTCCCGGTTTTTGCTTCCGCCATCCGGGCGATCAGCTCGGCGATTGGCCGCCGGCTGGCCTCCCTGTCCCTGTAACGAGTGCTGACCCGGTCGGCGATCAACAGCTTGAGATGGTCCCGCTCAAAGGGCGAGGGCAGCGCGATCCGGCGGGATTCTTCGTCCCCGCCCAGAACCGAAGAAAAATAATCCAGAGGGGTCAGGGTAGCGGAAAAAAGCACCGTCGCCCTTCCCCGGTCCATCGCCATACGCAGCAGGCCGGAAGGATCCAGGCAACAGAGCTTCACAGTCACGTCGTTTCCCCAGGTCTCCACCACAGTGAGGTAGCGCTCGTCGTACAGCTCGAGAATCTTCAGATACAGCAGCACGGCGAAATAGAGGTCCATCAAATCGGGTATATCCGGCGAATCGGCATGCTGTTTGAAAAAACGCTCGCACTGCTCGGTGAAGCGGACAAGCGCCCGGCCCAGATCATCCGGCGGAAGAAGCTGTTCCACATACCGCTTGTCCGCGCACTGCTCCCGCAGCACCGCGAACTGGTCGTCCGCCTCTCCAAGCGCTTTGGCCATGTGGGAATCCTCGGACGACACCCGCCGTTTCAGTTCGGAAAACATCGCCTTCTCCAGCGAGGCGGAGTACATTTCCCGCGCCCTGTCCACCAGATTGTGGGCCTCGTCCACCAGAAACGCATAGTCGCCGCGGCCGTCCGAAAAAAAGCGCTTGAGGTACATCATCGGGTCGAACAGGTAATTATAATCGCAAATAACGCCGTCACACCAGAGCGACAGATCCAGCGAAAGCTCATGGGGACAGAGACGATGCTCTCTGCCGGCCCGCTCGATGACCTCCCGTGTCAGGTGCTCCTCCTTCTGAAGCAAGTCGTAGACCACATCGTTCACCCGGTCGTAGTATCCGTCGGCATAGGGGCAGTGCTCCGGATCGCAGGCGCGCTCGTCCAGAAAACAGATTTTGTCCTTGGCGGTCAGCGTCACCGTTTTGAAGCGAAGCCCCTGCGCCCGCATATGGGTGAACGCTTCCTCCGCCACCTGACGGGTGATGGTCTTGGCCGTGAGGTAGAAGATTCGTTCCAGATAGCCCTCTCCCATCGCCTTGACGGCGGGAAAAAGAGTAGAAATTGTTTTGCCGATGCCCGTGGGCGCCTGGCAGAAGGCGATTCCCTCCTCTACAATGGTGCGATAGGCGGTGACGGCGAGCGAACGCTGTCCGGGCCGATACTTCTCAAATGGAAAGGGCAGCGCCCGAATGGAGGCCGTCCGTGCGGCCGCCCATTCGCAGGTAAAATCCGCCCACCTTTTGTATCGCGCCATCAGGTCGACAAAAGCGGCGCGCAGCTCGTCCCGTGTAAAAAGCCGTTCGAACCGCTTAATCTCGCCGGACGCTTCCTCTTCGCCGACATGTACATAGGTGAGCTGGACAGACATGGCCTCCTGCCCGTTTTGGACCGCATAAAAATAGGCGTAGCACTTCGCCTGCGCCCAGTGAAGCCGGTTGAAATCCTCCCCGATGGAATCGAGCGGAAGGCGGGTGCTTTTGATCTCGTCGATCTTCACCGTTTCTTCCCCGACGATCACTCCGTCGGCGCGCCCTTCTATGGTAAAGGTAATGTCCTCATAGCTTTCGGTATGGGTGAAAAACACCTCGGACTGGTAGCTTTCGCCGCTCTCCTTCTGTATCCGGCGGTGAATGCGGGAGCCTTCCTGCGCGCGTTCCATCCCGCCGGAGCGGTTGTCGATGCTGCCGCCCCGGAGCACAAATTCCACCAGCCGCCGTACGGACAGCCGGACATTTTTCGGCAGTTCCACGCAGGTTCTCCCCTTTCCCGCTTCGGTTATTCCGGAATAACCGTCAAGGCAGTTCATGAATATAGCGCCGCCCAGCCGGGTTCTATGCCAGCCTTATCCGGCGGCGCAATCGAAAATGCCTGCCGGCATTTTCCCGGCGTTGTTAATGTGCCACAGCCGCCCAGCCGGGTTCTATGCCAGCCTTATCCGGCGGCGCAATCGAAAATGCCTGCCGGCATTTTCCCGGCGTTGTTAATGTGCCACAGCCGCCCAGCCGGGTTCTATGCCAGCCTTATCCGGCGGCGCAATCGAAAATGCCTGCCGGCATTTTCCCGGCG
>ERZ827520.1062-NODE-1062-length-35597-cov-5.552473_pt1 | contig 35597 bp, 40 predicted proteins | sample MGYA00519581_ERZ827520 | MGnify/ENA primary metagenome ERZ827520 (study PRJEB31778, sample SAMEA3449339) | human gut metagenome | biome: human gut; feature: human-associated habitat; material: faeces | place: United Kingdom | collected 2010/2012 ...
ACATGAGTTCTCTTTTTCTTTGTTTTTGTGTTACCTATGTATTATAGCTCAACACAACTGTGCCGTCCTGCGATTTTACCGCCGCCGTTACGTCGCTCAGCCCATTCTCCGTCAGGCGCAGCATGCGGCCGGGCCACTGCTGCATCAGCAGGCGGTCATGGGTGACGGCCAGGATGGCGCCGGGAAAATCCAGCAGCAGCGCGCGGATGACAGGGGCGGACAGGGGAGACAGGTTGCGGGTGGGCTCGTCCAGAAGCAGCACGTTTGCGTCCTCCAGGATCATCCTGAGGAAAAACAGCTTGGCCTTTTGCCCGCCCGAAAGCGAGCGGATGGGATGCTCCATCTCCTCGGTGGAAAACCTGAACGCGCCCAGATATGTGCGCAGACGGGTCAGCTGCTCCTTGTCGCCGCGCGTGTGCAGATAGGCAATGGCGGTCTGGTCTTCATCCATCGTTTCTTCATAGCGCTGGGGCATATAGGCGGCGCGGATATCGTCGCGCGCCAGCAGCTCCTGCGCAAGCCTGCGCAGCAGCGTCGTCTTGCCGCAGCCGTTATCGCCGATCAGCAGCACCTTGTCCGTGCCCTGCATGCGCAGGGAGATATCGCGGCTGAGCGTGCGGCCTTCCACGCAAAGCGTGGGCAGGGAGATATCCAGCGCCACCTTGCCTGCAGGCAAAGCGTGACAGCCAACAAATGAAGCATCGATGGCGTATTCGATGTTGGGCCGCTGCGTCTGGTTCTCGCGTTCGCGCTCGTAGCGGCGCTCCAGCGATTTGACGGCGTGCATTTTCTTTTTCAGCAACCGTGCGCCATGCGGATCCTTGCGCGAGATGGTCGCTTGCACGTGATCGACGGCGTTGAGGATGCGCTCAAACTTTTCTTGCTGGATGCGCTCCTGGCGCTTTTCCATCTGCGCCCGGCTTTCCTGCAGGGATAGCTGCTGCGCGCGGCGGGACATGTATTCATCGTAGGGCACGTTGGCCAGCGTCCAGCGCGGCTCCTTTTTATGATGCGTAAGCTCCAGGTGCAGCACGCGCGTGGCGGTGCGGGACAGCAGCGTTTCATCGTGGGAGATGTAGATCACCGGCAGGCCGCAGGTGCAGATGAAGCGCTCCAGGAAGTCCAGCGCGCTCAGATCCAGATCGTTGCTGGGCTCGTCCAGCAGCAGGAGGCTTGGGTGCGCGCACAGAAGCAGCAGCAATTGCAGCTTGATTTTTTCACCGCCTGAAAGCGATTTCATTGGGCATTCGGCGTAGCACAGCTCGACGGGCAGCCGAAGCTGGGCGCACAGGGCGTGCAGCTCGCGCGGCGGGGCTTCCAGGAAGGCCTCGCACTGTGCGCAGAAGGCGTATACGGGAAGCTCGCGGCACGCCTCGGGCAGCTCCTGGGGCAGATAGGCCAGCCGTTCGCCCGAACGGTCGACCTGGCCGCTGAAAAGCACATAGTCTTCTACCAACGTGGGCTGATATAGTATTTTAAGCACCGTGGATTTGCCGTTGCCCTCCTCGCCGATGATGGCCAGGCGATCCTGACCGGATACGGTGAAGGAAAGGTCATCGACCAGCGGGCGCAGATCCTGCCGGTGCTGGATGGACAGATGGCGAACTGACAACATAAAAACCTCCGTTTCCCCGCAGCGCGGGCCAAAACGGAGGCAAACAGCAGCACGCCAAAAACACGCCGCCTATCTACGCCGCTATTCCGTTTTGACACACGCAAACAACGCTCCGCACTGCGGATAGCCATTGCTATCGTTTTGTCAAAGCCGGATTAGTTGCGCATTTTTTCATCCCTTTCTGTCTATGGTAACTTTATCATACCAAACGAAGGGGCGGCTGTCAAGCTTAAAAAGCGTCCGCCGAGGGGATTTCAAAGGGCGCGGGCAGGAAAGACTTGAGCATGGGCGAAGCCTCCATCAGCGCCGAATAGGGGGAGAAGAAGAACTCCGCCGCGCGCTGCTGGGTAAAGCACAGAGCGGGCGTTTCCTGCGTGTCGCGCACAACCACCTCATGATCGCGCACCTGGATGAGATAGCGGCCGCCGTCCTCTACCTCAAACACAAACCGTCCGTCGCACAGGGGTTGATAGCCCGACTTGAAGGTCAGCAGCGTTTCCAGCGTATGCCGCCAGTTGATTACGCGCAGCATGTGCGCGTCGGTTACCGTGTAGTTTTCCGCAATGCTCTTAAGATAGCTTGCACGCACGCGCTGGTACATGGGCACGGTGATGCCCGCCTTGGCGCGGCCGCGCATCCAGGCCTTGAGCGTCTCTGCCAGGCGGCGTTCGTCCAGCAGCGCCAGCTCGCAGATCTGATCGCCCGAGGCGTTCAGGTACCCCAGGAACGTGCCGTCCTGCCGCGCGTCCTCCAGCACATACAGGGCGTTATGCCAGGAATGAAAGATATCCAGCAGGCGTTCACGGTCACGCTCGCAGGTAAGCATCTGACGGCGGCTCAGCTGCCATACGTCTTCCAGCACCGCGTCCTGCGCGTCCGTTACCTCGCGGATGCGCACGGCATCTTCATCCACATCTGCCATGGCGTGGCGCACGTTATCGCTGTTGAGTGAAAAGGTCAGCCGCTGGCCGCCCTTTTCAAAGCCGAAATAGGCATAGCGCTGTCGCCGCCCACCCAGCGCCAGCAGATCGTAGCCCTGCGCCTCCGCATCGGTCAGGGCCATGCGCATCAGTGCCTTCATGTGGCCCGCGCCGCGCGAATAGGGATGCACCGCAACCGAGCCGATATAGCCCGCCTTGAGGGCGCAGTTTTCCTCCACCCGCAGCGTCAGGGGCAGCAGCGCCACCGTGCCGCGAATATGGCCGTCCTCCACCGCCACATAATGATAGCGGGCAAAGCCAGGATGGGCGTACACCTTGGGCAGCAGCGCGGCAAAATCATGCGGCTGCGAGTGCATGCTGAAAACCATGTTGATAAAATCCAGTACGTCCGCTTCTTCCTGCGGCCTGGCCAGACGGTATTCGGTCATGGTAAAAAACCTCTCCTTTGCATGCGCACAATAAACACCATGATAGGATACCGCGAAAAGTTTGCAATTGCAAGCCTCTTTTTGCCTTTACAGGGGCGAATATTCATTGTATGATGATATTTAGCCCCGAAACAGGCGATCCGGGGCGAATATTCACAAAAATTTACGATGCCGGGGGGTGACAGCCCATGTCGAAACGTAGTATAATACGAAGGCGCACGGTATGCTTTGCCTGCGCGGCCCTGCTGCTTGTGGGGGTGCTGCTGGCCTGGATTTTATGGCCGCGCGCTGCGGCGCAGACCCGCGCTCAGGCATATCGGGATGGGCTGGATACTTACCGGTATGATCTGGTCTTCCGTCCCGAGCAAAGCACGCTGGCCGTTACGCTGACGCTGGATTATACCAACCGCACCGGCGATACGCTGCAGGAGCTTGTCCTGCGCACCTGGGCGGGCGCGTATGCCAGCGAGGATACCAGCCCCGCAGCCATTGAGGAAGTTTACGACGCTTGCTATCCCAACGGCTTTTCAGCGGGTGGCGTTCGGCTGGAGGGTGTGTGGTGGAATGATCAGGTCGTCCAGGCAAGTTTTGCCGATGCGGCTCAAACAGTGTTGCATGTGCCGGTAGGAAGCCTTGCGCCGGGAGTTAGCGGCCGGTTGCTGCTGCGCTGCGAGCTGACGGTTCCCCGCTGCGCCCATCGCTTCGGCACGGACGGCGCGGTGTGGCAGTTTGGCAATGCGCTGCCAATTTTATCCGTATGGGAAAACGGCGCGTGGCGCACGGATGCGTACTGCGCCGTCGGCGATCCCTTTGTCAGCGATTGCTCCAACTATGAGGTCACGCTGGTTGCACCGGCTGGCTATGTCTGCGCTGCCAGCGCCAAGCCCAGCGTGAAAACGATGGCGGACGGCCGTATGCGCTATACCATGCAGGGCGATGCCATGCGCGATTTTGCCTTCGCGCTGAGCGCAAGCTGGCAGACGGCGCAAAAAAGCGTGAACGGCGTAACGGTTACGGCCTATGCGGGCGATCAAAAGGCGGCCGGTCGTGCGGCTGGCTATGCGGCGGAAGCGCTTAAAACCTACGCGCGTCTGTACGGCGCGTATGCCTACGATCAGCTAACGGTGTGCGAGGTGGATTTCCCGCTGGGCGGCATGGAATATCCGGGTCTGATCTTCATCGGCCGTGATTGGATGGCCGAAAGCCAGGCTGATTCGCTGGAGCTGATGCTGGCTCACGAAACGGCACACCAGTGGTTTTACGCATTAGTAGGCAGCGATCAGGTGACGGACGCATGGCAGGATGAAGCGCTGTGCGAATATGCCATGCTGCGCTATGCCCGCGAAAAATACGGCGCGAACGCCTATGAAAACCTGCGCATCCTGCGCGTGGACGCACCTATGCGTGAGAAAATCAATCAGACAGTTACGCCCGGTTCGCCCATATATTATTTTGGCTCGCTGCAAACCTACGCCACAGTGGTATATGGCCGCGGCGCAGCTCTGCCGCTGGCGCTGGATGAGATGACCGGCGGGCAGATGGACAAGCTGCTGCGTGAATACTGCGACGCATTTGCATTCAAGCGTGCCAGCCGCGCAGACTTTGAGCAGTTCTTTACAGACCGTAGCGGCCTGGATATCACCCCGCTGATGCGGGACTATCTGGATACCTACGGCTACTAAATAACGAATAGGAGAAACACAAAATGAAGCTTTCTATCCGGATTTTACTGTGCGCCATGGCGGCGCTGATGATCCTGGCCCTGCCTTTTGCCGTGCCCTCGGGCAGCATGCTGGAGGAATATCAGGATACCTGGGCGGATGAGGCCTGGGACAGCGGTTTGATCCGTTGGCTGGTTCCTACCGCCAATGCCGAGGAAGCGCAGGAGGAGACTTCCTACGCACTGCCGATTGACTTTTCTGCCGGCATGCAGCCGAATCCTGATGCCTATACCGAGGACGGCTATCAGGATGACTCGCTGACCATCCGTATGGAAACCCGCGAGGAGGACGGGGTGATCTGGCGTATCGGCTATGTGCAGATCAAGGATGCTTCCCAACTCCGCACGGGCATCGCGGGCTCCAAGGCAACCAGTAACCGTTCCACCTATATCAGCGCCATGGCCAAGGAGTATCATGCGGTGCTGGCTATCAACGGCGATTACTTTGCCGATCAGGAAACCAAAAAGACCTACGAAATCCGCATGGGCGAAACCCGCAAGGCAAAAACCAACAAGAAAAAGGATATCCTCTTTATTGATGAAAACGGCGACTTCCACCTGTTTATCAAGTCCAATCAGGCGGATATGGACGCTTTTAAAGGCACGGGGCTGAGTGTAATCAACGCCTTCACCTTTGGCCCTGCCTTGGTAAAGGATGGGCAGCTGCTGAACGTGGACAAGGAGTACGGCTATAATCCCAACGGCAAGGAGCCGCGCATGGCTATCGGCCAGGTGGATAAGCTGACCTATGTGGTGGCGCTGGCCGAGGGACGCAGCAGCAGCTCCAACGGCGTGACCCAGCAGGCGCTGGCGGACTTTATGTTTAACGAGCTGCACTGCACCCAGGCCTATAACCTGGACGGCGGAAACTCCGCCACCATGATTTTCAACGGCGAATACTATCAGACCGGCCGTACTATCAAAAACGAGCGCCAGCAGAGCGATTTTATCTACTTTGCCACCGCTGTTGACCCTGAAACCTGGAGCAAATAATCATGCTGGATGAAGCTGCCTATTTCCTGCTTGGAAATATCAAGATTTACTATTACGGGCTGCATATCGCCCTGGGTGCGCTGGCGGCGGTGATTGTGCTGGCGCTGTGCTGCCGCGCGCGGCGCATGCCTGCGGGCGCGGCTCCGCTGTATGCGGTGCTGGCTATGCCGCTGGGCGTTGCCTGCTCGCGCGTGCTGTTCTGCCTGTTGGATGGGCGCTTTCGCGGCATCTTTTCGCTGCGGGCGATGCTGTGCTTCTGGGGCGGCGGCCACTCCATGGTGGGCGCGCTGCTTGGCGCGGCGCTGGCGGCGGTGATTGCGGCCAAAATTCTTGCGGTTCCGGCTCGGCGCATGCTGGATATGATGGTGCCGGCGCTGCTGGTGTTTATCGCCTTTGCCCGTGTCGGCGAGCAGTATACCGAAATGCTGGGGCGCAGCCGCGCGCTGGTCAGCGAGGTGTGGCGGCAGGGTTGGCTGGTTACGGGTGATGAATACGCCCTGTATCTGAAAACCTATGTGCTGGAAGCGCTATGTGTGCTGATCCTGGCCGTGACGCTGCTGCCGGGGTTGCTGCACGGCAAGCGCGACGGCGATACCCTGCTTTCGGCCATGCTGCTGTTTGGCTGCACGCAGGTGCTGTGGGAAAGCCTGCGCTTTGACGCGCATATGCGCGAGTCCTTTGTCAGCCTGCAAATGCTGTTGTACGCAGTGATGTTCGCAGCGGCTCTGCTGATTTTTGCCCGCCGTTATGCCAAGCGGCTGGGGCATGGCTGGCCGGTATGGCTGGCGCTGGGCGTGATCGCCCTGGTGGCGGGCGGCGTGATCGGGCTGGAGTTTATGATCGATCGTTCGGGCATCAGCCGTTTCCTGCTGTATGTGCCCTATGTGCTGCTGCTGGCTCTGCCGGCGGTATGCGGATTCGTGTTTAAGAAAAGGAGCAATTACGCATGACCAAGGAACAGGTGGCGCGCATTAACGAACTGGCGCGCAAAAAAAAGACCGTTGGGTTGACCGAGGACGAATTGAAGGAACAGGCCGAGCTGCGCGCGGAGTATTTGAAGGATTTCCGCGAGGGCTTTAAGCAGCAGCTGAATAATACTTATATTCAGTATGAGGACGGCCATCGGGAAAAGCTGACCGAGCGCCCGCCTAAGCAGTGAGGCGTTTGCCATGATGAAGCTATCAACCCTGTGCTATATCGAGCGCGGCGGCTGCTATCTGATGCTGCATCGCGTGAAAAAGCAGCACGATGTGAACGAGGGCAAGTGGATCGGTGTGGGCGGCAAGCTGGAAACGGATGAATCGCCTGAGGAGTGCATTGCCCGCGAGGTGATGGAAGAAACGGGGCTTACGCTGGTGCATCCGCGCATGCGCGGACTGCTTACCTTTATCAGCCCCGGTTGGGACAGCGAGTATATTTTCCTCTATACCGCGCAGGCCCAGGGTGAATTGACGCAGGATTGCAACGAGGGCGATCTGCGCTGGGTGCCGCTGAGCGATGTGCCGCAGCTGAACCTGTGGCAGGGAGATCGCATTTTCCTGGATCTATTGCTGAAGACGGACGAGTTTTTCTCGCTTAAATTTATCTATGACGGCGATAATATGGTCTATTGTGCCTTAAATGGCGAGGACATTACCACAAAAGCATTGGGAGAGACCAAATGAAGAGATTCCTGTGCCTGGCGCTGGTGCTGGCGCTGTTGATGATTACCCTGCCTGTGCGGGCTGAAAAGCTGACGGCGCTCTGGACGGCCAACCCCAAAATCAGCGCTCCGATTTACAGCGAGCCCAGCACGCAAAGCAAAACGCTTGGCCGCATCTATCAGGGCGCAAGCGTTAAGGTGTATTCCTTTGATCCGGAATGGGCATATATCAACAGCAGCGGCGTCGTCGGCTATGTGCTGCGCCGCCATCTGGAATCGGGCAAGGCCATCGATTCCAGCACCACGCCGCCCTTTGGTGTGGAAATGTACGGGTATGTAGGCACGGTAGGCGCGAACGGCGCCAAGGTGCGTACAGAGGCTGATGAGAGCGCGGACGTGTTGATTCCATTGACGGCGGGCACGCGTATCTCCATTATTGGCGTTGTGAACGGTTGGGCGTATCTGGCCTATTATCGCCAGTACGGCTATGTGAACACCAACGAGCTGAGTGAGCTGCTGCCCGTATGCCCGGAGGACGATGCAGGCACGGACGAAGCGCCCATTGCCACCTTCACCACCTATTATGTGACGGGTTCGGACGATGTGAGCAAGCATGGCAAAGAGGTCAATATCGGCGTTAATTGCGATTATATCAACAATGAAATCCTGCAAAGCGGCAAGACCATCAACTATAATAACCACTATGGCCCCTTCTATCCCAGCAAGGGCTATGTGAAGGGCCCTGTGCTGATTGAAACCGGCTGGGGTCTGGGCCCTGGCGGCGGTGTGTGCCAGGTATCCAGCACCATGTATAACCTGCTGCTGCAATTGCCTGGAATTACTATCACTCTGCGCCGCTCCCATGGCCCTGGCAGCGCTGAGTATCTGCCTGCCGATATGGACGCGGCTGTTGGCAACGAAGCGAAAGGCATCAATTTCATTTTCCGCAACGATTATGATTTCCCCATCCGCTTTGAAGCGCAGGCGCAGGATGGCGCGCTGTTCCTGGCTATTTACAAGGCTACGGAATGATGCGCACCGTATCGCCTTCGCGCGCCATGGCAAAAAGCACAGCCATATCTGCGTCGCTCAGGGCGATGCAGCCTGCCGTCCAATCCGGCGCGTTTCCGCCGCCGTGAATGTAGATTTCGCCGCCCAGGGAGGTTCCCCAGGGCGGCCTTTTTTGTGCCGACTGAGCCGCTTCAAACAGGGGCAGAAGGTCGGCAGGTAAACGACCGTCGTGCACGGACTGCCGTGCATCCAATGCGGAGGGGTAGCTGATACCCAGCGCACAGCCGAATTTGCCTGTTTCGCGCTTGAGACAGATATAATACTCGCCCTCTGGCGTTTTACCATCGCCCTCGCATTGCTTGTGGCCGACAGGGTGTCTTCCCAGCGCCACGCGGCAGCAAAAACGCTGACCGTCCCGCTCGGCGGTCAGCCTGCGCGCGGACTTTTCAATCAGGATCGTCATGCATGACCTCCGGGATGCTTGATAAGCATAGGATAACGCCCGCGCCCAAATGCGTCAAGGGGTTTTTAAGATCGACGCGCATTCAAAAGGGCGAACCGCGCCGCCTGCGTGATTCGCCCGTGAAAAACCAATAAGTGCTGTTCAGGAAAGAAAAACTATGCGATTTCAACCAGCTTCAGCAGGAGCTTGAGTGCGCCTTCCATATCGCGCATATCGATGACCTCGGCAGGGGAGTGGACATAGCGGCAGGGGATGGACAGGGTGCCGGTAGGCACGCCCGCGCGGGAGCGCTGGATGGAGCTGCCGTCCGTGCCGCCAAAGGGCAGCACCTCGCGCTGGGCGGCAACGCCGGCCTCCTCCGCGGCGCGCAGCATCAAATCGCGCACGGCAGGGGTGGCGATCATGCTGCTGTCGATGAACTTGACCGCAGGCCCCTTACCCAGCTTGACGGCGGGCAGCTTGACCTCGGGCGTATCGCCCCAGGCGGTCACATCCAGCGCCACCCCCATATCGGGGCGCACGCTGTAAGCGGCGGTCATTGCGCCGCGGCAGCCCACTTCCTCCTGGGTGCTGAAGACAGCCACCACGGTGTTGGGTGTTTCGTCCAGGTACATCAGCATTTCGCACAGCAGGGCGCAGGCGCAGCGATCGTCCATGGCGGGGGAAGCCACACGGTTTTCGCCCAGCTCAAAGAAATCAGGCGCGTACACAGCCATATCGCCCACCTGCACGCTGCGCTCCGCGTCGGCGCGATCCTCCGCGCCGATATCGATGAATAGATACTTCATCGCCGGGTTTTCGCCCTTGAGCGGCTGGCAGTAGATCACACCTTCCACGCCGTTTTCAAACACCACATGGCGGGCGTTGGAGATCACAGGGTTTACGCCGCCCACGTTATACACGCGAAGGAAGCCGTTTTCATCGATATCGGTGACAACGAAGCCGATATGATCCATATGGGCGGAAAACATGATGCGCTTGCCGTTTTCATCCGTGCCCAGCTTTTCAACGATCAGGTTGCCCATCGCATCCACGCGCATGCTGTCCACATGCGAGGCGATCAGGCCCTTGACGGTTTCGGCCACGGTATGCTCGTTGCCGCTGGGACCGTAGGCGGCAAGCAGGGTTTTGAGCGTATCTCGAAGCATGATTGTTACCTCCTTATCGTCAGGCGTGCATCAAAAAGGCGCGCACAAGCTCATATTGCGATTGAATATCCTCCAGATAGGCTACCGACGCGCCGCTGTGGATATAGCGGCAGGGCACGGACAGCACACAGGTAAGGCAGCCGGCTGCGGCGCGCTGATAGGCGGATGCGTCGTTGCCGCCCGTTACGCCGCGTTTGATCTGATGCAGAATATGCTCGTGCTCGGCCAGATCCAGAATCTCCTTAAACAGCTTGCGCTGGCCAATGCTGCTGCCGTCCATAAAGCTGACGGCCACGCCCTGGGTGGGACAGCAGACCTTGAACTGATCGTCCACGCAGCCCAGATCATTGGCCGCCGTGCCTTCCAGGTTCAGCACGATATCGGGCTGTACGCCGTAGGCCGCGCCATGGGAGCCGCGGCAGCCGACCTCCTCCTGCACGGCGAACACAAATGTGACGTCGCAGGGATAGGTTTCGCGCATCAATTCCAGAATGGTGTAGCAGCCCACGCGGTCGTCCAGCGCCTTGGCGCACACAAAGCCGTCGCCAAAGGGCTGATAGGGGGTATCGAAATAGGCATAGGTGCCCACGGGGCACTTGGCCAGCGCTTCGGCTTTATCCTTCGCGCCGATATCAATGTACAGGCCGTCAAAGCCCAGCACGCGGTTGCGGTCAGCGGCGGATTGCAGGTGGATGGCCATCGCGCCGATTACGCCGGGCAGCAGATCATGGCCCACCAGCACGCGTTTGGATACTACCACGCGCGGATCGATGCCGCCGATGGGGTGGAAGCGCAGCAGACCGTCCTCCGTGGCGGCCTCGATGATGAAGCCTACCTCATCCATATGGGCCGATACGCACACATGCGGCTTGCCGGGCTGGGTACCCTTGCGGGTGCATATCACGTTGCCGGAGCGATCAATGCGCGCGTTTTCCGCGCCGCACAGGCGCTTGCTCTCCTCTAACAGCAGCTTGCGCAGCTGCCCCTCATCGCCCGAGGGGGCATGGATTTCACACAGTTGCTTTAATTCCACAGTTCATCCCTCCAGCTGTCGTCAATGGCGGCGCAGTAGGCCGTCAGCAGGCGCGCGCACTCGGTCAGCGCGTGCATATCAAAGGTTTCCACTGAGGTGTGCATGTACTTGAGCGGCAGCTCCAACAGCACCGAGGGGACGCCGTCGCGGGCCAGGCCGATATTGTCCGCATCGGTATAGGTATAGCGCGGGGCGACGGCGGATTGCAGGGTAATGTTGTTTTCCTTGGCGATTTCGCCAAGCCTTCTGCGCAGCATGGGGTGGATGAAAGGCCCCATGGTGGCCAGCGGGCTGCCCAGGTCAAAGGTTTCAAGGTCGGGAGAGCCGGGCGTCTTGGCATGGTTGACGTCCAGCGCCACGGCGAAATCGGGATAGATGCCGTAGGCGGAGGTCATCGCGCCGATGGAGCCGACCTCCTCCTGGCAGGAGGCGACAAAATAGAGATCAGCCTGGGTATCGATGCGCTGCAGCGCCTCCATCGTGCGCAGCAAAACGGCCACGCAGCCGCGATCATCAATGGTTTTGCTGGCATAACGATCATTGAGCAGCTTGGTAAAGCCGCCCTCCAGCGCGATGCAGTCGCCGATCTGCACCAGATCGCGCACGCGCTGGGCGCTCATGCCCAGATCGACATACAAATCCTCGCGGGCGTAGTTCTTTTCACGGTCGGCGGCAGACAGAAGGTGCGGCGCCTTGGCGCCGATGACGCCCATCAGCCGTTCACGGCCGTATACCATCACGCGCATGCCGGGCAGGATGCGCGGATCCACACCGCCCACGCTGCGCATGCGCAGCGAACCGTCCTTTTCGATATCGGATACCATCAGGCCGATTTCGTCCAGATGCGCGCACAGCATCACCTTGGGGCCGTTTCCCCTGATATGGCCGATGACGCTGTTTAGCGGGTCGATCGTAACCTCATCACAATAAGGGCGAAAGGCTTCGGCGATAAAGCGCGCCACTTCACCCTCGTTGCCCGAAAGCCCGGGAAGAGCCGTGACCTGGCGCAGAAAATCCTCTGTTCGCATTGCTTACCATCCTTTCTGTACGCAAGTGCTACCATTCTACATCATTTGCCCGCGATAGAAAAGGCGGCGGGCTATTTGATTTGGTTTATTTTTCGTATTTCCGCTTCGGAGACTGTGATGATCAGCGTTTTCTGCCTAGTGTAGTTGACGAAACCTGCCGGGGCGCCGGAGGGCTTTTTGACAAATTTGCGCAGCGTGTAATCCACCGGCACAGCCACGCCGTGAGCCTTGCTGTAAAAGGCGGCGAGCCTGGCGGCGGTCAGCAGGGTATCGTCGCTGACCTCACGGCCCTCGGCGCGGATAATCACATGCGAGCCGGGCATATCCTTGGCGTGCAGCCAGATATCCTCGCCGCGTGCGGACAGGGTAAGCCGTTCATTTTGCAGGGCGTTTTTGCCCACGGCGATTTCTGTGCCGTCGGCTGCGTTAAACCGCATGGGCGCGGACTGCCGCTGGCTCTTGGGCTGCTTTTTGCGCTCTGCCGCCGTCTTTTTGATCACGCCAGCCTCGGTCAGCATGCGGCGCACGTCGTTTAGGTCATCCTCATTCTCGCTGCTTTCCAGCCCGACCAGCGCTTCCTCAAGCAAACGGATTTCAGACAGCGTTTTTTCCTTTTGTTCGGCAGCCAGGCGGGCCGCTGCGCGCGCCTTCTGATAGCGCTTGAAATAGCGCTGCGCGTTTTGCGCGGGAGATAGGCGCACGTCCAGGGGGATATCCAGCGTGCCGCCGGTGTAATAATCGGGCAGCGTGACCTGCTGCGCGCCGCGCGGCACCAGATGCAGCTGCGCGGTAAGCAATTCGCCCATCACGCGGTAATCCTCCATCTTGTCGGCGTTGAGTAGTTCCTCTTCCTGCAGAGCCAGCTTTTTCTCGCACCGTTCCAGATGCGTTTTGACCAGCCTGCGAAGGCTGGCGGAGCGCTGCTGCACGCGGTCGCGGCGGTCGCGGCCGTCGTAGTATTCATCCAGCGCGGCGGACAGGCTGCCTGCCGCCCGCTGGCGATCTGCCGGGTAGGATAGGTACAGGAAGGGGAACACATCGGCGGGCAGACCGTTTTCATCCAGCAGCAGCACCGGCGGGCCCATCTGGGGCAGACGCGATAGGAAACTGCTTAGCCGCGCGCAAAGCTCAGGCAGCTGAACGGCGGCAAGCTCGGCCTGTTCTGCGCCCGTCAGGCGGAAGCTAAGCTCGCGCGCCGCAATGGCGGACAAACCCGATATGCACCCGGACAGTGCTTTATCCAGCCGTCCGGTGCAGCCGGACAGGCGCGCCAAGAGCGCCGCTTCCGTTGCACATTCGGGCGGCAGCTTATCCTGCGCGGGCGGCAGGGTAAAGGGAAGGCCGGGCAGCGCCTGGCGCACGCGGCTCATATCGTCGGTCACATGACGGATCGCATCGATAATGCGCCCGTCTCGCACCAGCGTCAGGTTGCTGTGCCTGCCCATGGCCTCCAGATACATTTCATACGGATGCATCACGCCCAGCTCGTCCTGAGCTTCAAAGCGCAGCAGCAGCACGCGGTCGCCGTTTAGCTGGGAGATTTCCATCAGCCGCCCGCCCGACAGGTGCTTGCGCATCAGCATGCAGAACATCGGCGCGTCGATGGGATTGATAAACTGCCCCTTTGTCAGATGCGCGCGCGCAAAGCTGGGGCTGGCGGAAAGAATCAGTTTATAATTTTGGCCGTTATTGCGCAGTGCCAGCAGCAGCATATCCTTTTCCGGCTGCGTCACGCGCTCCACACGCGCGCCGCCCAGCGTTTGCTGCAGCTCGCGCGCAATAAAACCAAGCGTCAGGCCATCCAATGGCATAAAGCATCACCCATAGCAATCATAGCACAAAAATCTGGCGCATACAATGCCCTACAAGCATGAGACAAGGGGTGAAACAGGTGAAACTGAAATGGAGAATCACGCGGGCGGATGTGGAGAGAATGCTGATCCTGGTATCAGCGGCGCTGGTGGTGGCGCTGGCGCTGCGCGGGGATGAAACGGCCATGAGCCGCTATGAGCAGGGGCAGTTGTCGCAGAATACCGCGGTGAACGTAACCGAAACCGCGGCGCAGAGTGCGCAGGATATGCAGAGCGTTACCGTCTATTATCAGGATGGCGAGGGGTATCTGGTGCCTGTTACCACGCGCGTGGCCAAGACAGACGGCATTGCCAAGGCGGCCCTGAGCCGTTTGGTACAAAGCCCGGAGAACGATCTGGCCGCGGCCAAGATGGGTCTGAAAACCGTGGTGCCCGAAGGAACGACCTTTGATCTGGACATCGCGGACGGTCGCGCCCGGGTGGATCTGGGCAAGGCGGCGCTATCCTGCGGCAGCGCCGAGGCAGAAAGCCTGATGGTGGGCGCGGTGGCGCAGACGCTGACGGCCTTTTCAAGCGTCAAGGAGGTTACATTCCTGTTTGACGGCCAGGCGCGTTCCAAGCTGACGCATGGCACCAATGTGTCGGGCGTGTTTACCGATAAGGATTTGAACATGGAAACCGTGGCCACCTTCGATGCGGGCGACAAGAGCGCCAGCCTTCTGCGGCTGTACTTCCCCTCTGCGACGGGGCGCATGCTGGTGCCCGTTACGCGCGTGGTATATTCGGATGCAGATATCACCACCGCCATGGTGGAATTGTGCCATGGCCCCAAGGCAGACAGCGGCCTGGAACGCGCCATGCCTGAGGGCTGCGCGGTGAAAAACGTGTCGATGAAAAACGGCGTGGTGACGATTAACCTGACCAAGGAGTTTGCGCCCGAGGATGGGCAGGATCAGGTACAGATGCTGCGCGCCATCGTGTATACCGCCTCGCAGTTCCCAGGCGTAAAGGAGGTAAAGCTGCAGGTGGAGGGCGCTCCCTACGAGCTGCCCGAGGAGGCGCGCCGCACGGCGATCAACCTGGATACCGAGGCGATGAGCTATTATCCCGGCGTAATCGAGATCGATTGAAAGCGGCAGATCGGCCTGTAGAAAAACGGACAGCATGCGGCGATGGCTGGATGCTGCCCGTTTTTGCACAATAGATCGCATGGGACGATTGAAAAGCGGCTTGCTTCTATGCTATAATGGGATGCATATTCCAGAAGATGATTGCAAAAGAGGAGCATTTGAAATATGCCTGATAAAAACGAAGCATTAGAAGAAATTCATCAGATACGCCGGGCGGCTGATCAGGGAGACTGCGACGCGCGCTATACCCTTGCTGCGTACTATGAGCATGCCGCCGGCGGGCGTCAGGATATGGAGCAGGCTGCCTATTGGTATCGTCAGGCAGCGCTGCAAGGTCATAAGGCTGCGATTGAAAAATGCAGCAATATGGGCATTGATCTGAATGCGCCCAGGATTGAACGCGAATTGATGCGCGGAAAATTGCAGTGCAGGATTTTTCCGCTCAGCTTTCTTGAACGATACAAATATACGGTAGTCTGCGCTGCTTATCAGGGAAAATGGCTCCTTTCAAGGCACAGGCAGCGCAGCACCTGGGAAACGCAGGGCGGGCATATTGAAGCGGGAGAAACGCCGCTTGCATGCGCAAAGCGCGAGCTTTTTGAGGAAAGCGGCGTCAGGGATGCGGAAATCTATCCCGTGTGCGACTGTTGGTGGTTTAACCGTCAAGCGTGCGCAAACGGCATGGTTTTTCTTGCCGTCGTTCATGCACTGGGGGAGCTGCCTGAAAGCGAAATGAAGGAGATCAGGGCGTTTGAGGTTCCGCCTGCGGAGCTTACCTATCCGGAGACTACGCCAAAGCTCTTGGCAGAAGCCGCAAAAATGCTGGAGGCTTTGACTGCCAAAACAGCAAAATAAAAGCAAAACAGGCACGATTGAAATCATGCCTGTTTTTATTGCCTTATTGCCTGATATCAGTTATTTCAAGTATTCTACCGGTACGCTCTCGGCCATGCGCTGCGCGCCTTCGAGGCTGGGATGCAGATGGTCGCCGCTGTCGCAGTCCGGGCAGCGCAGATCGGGATCGGCTGCTTCGCGCGTGACCGTGTCGAAATCCACCACGCCGTCGGCCTCCGTCTGGGTGCGAATCCAGGCGTTCACCGCATGGCGGATTTCCTCACGCTGGGCGTTGTAGGTATGCCAGCCCTTGATGCTCAGGATGGTAGCCAGGTAGACCTTTAAGCCAAGCTCATGGCCGCGCTGCACATAATAGCGCAGGCCGTCGATCAATTCCTGTGCCGTGGGCAAATCGCTCCACGGACGGAACAGGCTGCCGTCGGGATGAATCAGATCGTTTACGCCGTGCAGGACGATCACCCGGTCGGCTCCAGCAGCGGCAACTTCGCGCTCGAAGCGATCCGCGCCCTTTTGCCCATAATGGCGGATCAGCAAATGCTGGTAGGAACGCAGCACGCGGCTGCCGCCGATGCCGCGGCGAATGACGGAAAGGTTTTCGGGGCCGTCGCGCAGCACGCGCAGCATCAGGTAATCGGGCCAGGATTGGGCGGTAATGCTGTCGCCAAAGCACACCAGCGCATGGCAATCCTCACGGCACAGCGCGTCTACGCCCGTAAGGAAATAGAATATGTTCAGCGGCGCGGTATAGAAGGGATCCAGTTGAGAACAGGCGGCAAAATTGCCCTCGGCAAAGAAGGCGCGGCACAGCGGGCCCGTATCCTTGGTGCCCGAGGCCAGCAGCGTCATATCGCCCAGGTACAGGCTGACGGCATAATCCTGCCCGCGCTTGAGCGGCAGCTCGACAATGTCGCTTTCAACGCTCTCGCCGGCAGCCATCTTACAGGCAAAATCTCCACCGAAGGTGACGGGCAGCATGCGCGATTCATCGGTGTCGCTGCCCTGTGTGACGGGGGCGACGTATACGCGAGGGATCACAACGTCCTCCTGCCCGCCCAGATTGCTCAGGTGCAGGCGGATCTTTTCGCCATCCAGCATGGCGCGCAGCACATAGCGCAGCGTGATATTCTTGGCATAGCGCGCCGGGTGTGGCTCGGAAATAGAGGGGGAGGATCCCCAAATGGCAACCCACTTTTGTGCATTCATCGCAGTTATGAAAGGCTCCTTTCGGCAAACGTTTGATTACCCGGTGATTATAGCATGCCCTGCGCCGGTTGACAAGAAGCGGCGGGGCTGATATCATGAAAATATCAAAATGTACAGGAGCGCGTTAACATGGACATGATTGAAATTAAAAACGAACGCCTGACCGCCGTGTTTTCTACCCATGGGGCCGAGCTGCAATCTCTGCGCGATCAAAATGGCGTCGAGCGCATCTGGCAGGGCGATCCCGCCTTCTGGACAGGGCATGCGCCGGTGCTGTTCCCGGTGGCTGGCGCGCTGCGCGGCGACGCCTATACGCTGGACGGTGTGCGCTATGCCATGCCCAAGCACGGCTTTTCCAGCGGCATGGACTGGCAGGTGGAGAAGCAGACGGCGGACAGCGTGACGTTCCTGCTGACGCAGCCGCATCCGGGCTTTCCTTTCCAATATAAATTGCGTGCGCGGTATGTGCTATGTGAAAACCAGGTACAGGTAGAATACGCGGTTCACAATCTGGATACGCGGGACTTTTGCTTTTCCCTGGGCGCGCACGAGGCTTACGCCGCGCCGGAGGGCATCGAAGCTTACGAGCTGGTGTTTGATCAAGCTGAGAATTTTGACCACAGCCTGCTGGAGGGCTCGCTGATCACCCATCGCACGGTATCGCTTGGGCAGCATACGCGCGTGTTTCAACTGCGCCGCGCGGACTTTGAAACGTATGATTCCCTGGTGTTTTTGAACCTTGCCAGCCGCGGCGTTACCCTGCAAAGCCCGCTGCACGGACGCAAAATCCGTGTGGCGTATCCGGACTTTGATGTGCTGCTTCTGTGGACGGTGCCGGGTGCGGGGTACATCTGCATAGAACCGTGGCGCAACGCCCCGGATTATACCGACGCGGACGGCGATATTCGCCATAAACCGGGTATGATCGCCCTGCGTCCCGGCCAGGAGCGCAGCCTGCGCCATACGCTGACGATCGAATAATTGTTACATCCCGTGCATTGACAAGGAACGCTGGAAAAAACTATAATGAGCACGAATACGAACAAAGGAGCTGAAACTGTGAAAAAAAGCCTGCTTGTCCGCGCGCTGTGCGCGGCTTTGTGCCTGATTGTATTGCCAGCCTGCGCGCTGGGAGAACAGCTGACGCTTTCCTTTATCGGCGATTGCAGCATTGGCGAAGCCATTCAGAACCGCGGCAAGGCCGATACCTACACCACGGTGCTGGATGAAAAGGGCATGGATTGGCCCTTTTCTCTGGTGCGTGAATATCTGGATCAGGATGATTTCACCTTCGCCAATCTGGAGGTTGTCTTTACCGAGCGTACCAAGCATACCGATAAGGTGTTTCCGCTGGTGGGTCAGCCCAAATACGCGCAGGTGCTGCTGAATTCCGGCGTGGATGCGGTCAATACGGTGAATAACCACTGCTTTGATTATTATCTTGAAGGCTATCAGGATACGATGCAGACGCTGGACGAAATGAACTTCAAGCACTTTGGCAGCACGTATCTGGACAGCAAAACCCGCAAGCAGGATGTGGTGATGACCGCCGAGGTCAAGGGCGTTAAGATCGGCGCCATCGGCTTTTCCATTCCGCAGGATAAGGATTTGCCTGCCATGAAGCAGCGAATTGAGCAGCTGCGCGCCGACGGGTGCGATCTGGTGATCGTATCCCTCCATTGGGGCAAGGAAACCAAGGCGATTCCTGAAAGCTGGCAGTTCAAATACGCCCGTAAGGTGATTGATCTGGGCGCGGATGTGCTGTTTGGCCATGGTCCGCATGTGTTGCAGGCTGTGCAGTTTTATAATGGCGGCGTGATCCTGTATTCTACGGGCAATTTTACCTTTGGCACCATGTCCTCCAAGGTGGATCGGGATACCGGCATTTTCCGGGTGACGTATGATTTGGCACAGGACGGCAAGCCTGCGCTCAGCATGTTCAAGCTCATTCCCTGCACCACCACGGGCGCGGGAGATTATCGCCCCTATGAGCTGACCGAGCAGGCCGATCGCGAGCGGGCGTTCAAAAAGCTGATCTATACCCGCGAAGTAACCAATATGCAGAACTTGCCCCAAAGCTTTATCCAAACCGGCGAAGTGAAGCTTGAAAACGGCGTGCCCGTCGAGTAATCGCGTCATGCCTGAATCCGCCCATGCATATCCTTCCATGAAGGGGGGATGCGCGTGCGGCGGGCTTTTTTATTGCTTGCTTTTGCGCTGGCGCTTTGGAGCGCTGTGCTTGCGCACGAGGCGCTGCCTGTGAGTGCCCCTTCTGCCGCGCCGCAGAAAAAGTGGATACTGATCGAGCTGGATTTGAAACGCCTGACGCTTTATCAGGGCACAACTGTGCTGAAACGCTATCCCATCGCCACCGGCGCGTGGAGCACGCCCTCACCCATCGGCGTGTTTACCGTCATCGGACGCTTCAAAACGGAAATGTCGGGCTTTGGCACGCGCTTTCTCAGGCTCAATGTGCCCTGGGGCGTTTACGGCATTCACGGTACCAACCGGCCTGATTCTATCGGCGCCAATGCCTCGCATGGCTGCATACGTCTGCGTGTGGCCGATGCAGAAGCGCTGTATGCCATGGTGCCCAACGGCACGCGCGTTTATCTGGAGGGCGGGCCCTATGGTCCGCTGGGCGACAGCCTGCGCACCCTGCGGCCGGGCGATCGTGGCAGCCATGTGCGAGAAGTGCAGCTTCGCCTGCGCCAGCAGGGCTTTCTGCATGGATCGGCTGACGGCGTGTACGGCGAGGCTACCAGCCGCGCGGTGCTGGCGGCGCGCAAAAGCTATCATCTGCGCAATGAGGATATCGTGGACGGCGCGCTGTATACATGTCTGGGCATTCTGCTCTTTGAGTAATACCCGCCGCGCGGCGCGCATAGGGTAGGGCATGGAGCTGATGAATGCTTTGCCCGCAGCCATCCGGGAAGAACTGCGCGGGCTGGATATGAGCCGGGCGTGCGATATTCGCTTGCTGGCTGACAGACCCTGCGCGGTAACAACGATGGAGGGCGAAATACGAACCCGCGCCTGTGTAAGCGGGCAGGAAATCTACGATGCGGCGCAGGCACTGAGCCGCCGAACGCTGCGCATGTCGCCCGCCAGCACGGGCGCGGGCTTTTTGACGCTGCGCGGCGGGCACCGCATGGGGCTTTGCGGGCGCGTTACCTGCGAGCGGGACGGGCTTGTTTTGCGCGAGATCGGCAGCCTGTGCCTGCGCATTGCGCACGAGGTAAAGGGCTGCGGGGCGGATACGGTGAGGATGCTCTGTGGAGGCGGCGCGCTGATCGCAGGCCCGCCGGGCAGTGGCAAGACGACGCTGCTGCGCGATATCGTGCGCATTCTTTCGGACGAAGGCACGGCGGTTGGACTGTGCGACGAGCGCGGGGAAATCGCCGCCTGTGTGGAGGGGGTGCCGCAGCTGGATGTGGGCGCGCGCACGCATGTGCTGGATGGCTGCGGCAAGGCATTCGGGCTTCGCTGGCTGCTGCGGGCCATGTGCCCAGGGCTGCTGGCTATGGATGAGCTGTACGGCGGCGATGAGTGCCTGGCGGTTCGGGAGGCGGCGGCCTGCGGCGTGCCAGTGCTGACAACGCTGCACGCAGCCACGGGGCGCGAGGTTTGCCTGCGCACGGGCATTGAGGACTTGTTGGCTGAGGGCATTTTTGAACAGGTGATTTTTGTGCGGGAGCGGCGCGTTGCGTGCGTTCTTCCCGCTGCGGAGGTATTGAAACAGGGATGCTGCGGGCAATAGGCGCGGCGGCGCTCTGCCTGATGGCGGGGGCCGGGTGCGCGGCAAGACTGTATCGCAGGGCGGCGGCGCTGCGGGATATGCAGGCACGCCTGTATGCCATGCGCGCATCGGCGCTGTATGCGCGGGCAGACTGCGGGGCGATTCTGCGCGCAGGCGGCTTTGACAATTTAGCCCAGGCGGCCGAAATCACAGGTGCGGACGCGGGACTGCTGTACCAGCAGGACGCAGTGGATACGCTGCTGAGGCAAGAAGAACGCGCGGTGGTGGTTCATGTTCTGCACGCAGTGTGCAACGGCAGCGCGGAGGAGCAGGCGGCGGCCTTTGATTATGCCTTGGAGCGCATGGCGGAGCTTTGCCGCCAGGCCGAGCAAAAGCGCGACGCGCAGTTTCGTCTGTTTGCCAGCCTGGGCGCATTGAGCGGGGCGTGCGCGCTGATGATTCTATGGTAACGGGAGGATAAAAGCATGCAGGTGCAGCAGCTGCTTCGAATTGCGGGCGTGGGGGTACTGGTGACGGTAATCTCGCAGATTCTGACCCGCGCCGGGCGGGAGGACATTGCCACAATGACTACCATCGCCGGGCTTGTGATTGTGCTGATGATGGTGGTAACGCTGGTGGCCGAGCTGCTGTCAAACGTGCAGAGCATCTTCGGGCTGTATTAACATGGCGGATTTCTGGCGGATGACCGGGCTGGCGGTGCTGGGCGCGCTTGCGGCCGTTATGCTTAAGCGTCAGCATCAGACGCTGGGCTGGGCGGCGGCGGCCTTTGCCGGCGCGGCGGTGCTGCTGCTGGCGCTGGACAAGCTGGGCGAGGCGGCCGATGTGCTGCGGGAGCTTGCGCAGTGCGCCCAGCTTCAGGAGGGCCAGCTGGCGCTGATTCTTAAAATTCTGGGCGTGGCGCTGGTGTCGGAGCTGGCGGCCCAGGCCTGCCGCGATGCTGGCGAGGAAGGCCTGGCGCTGCATGTTGAAACGGGGGCGAAGGTGATTTTATTGCTGCTCAGTGCCCCGCTTCTGCGGCAGCTTGCCGGGCTGGTGATGGAGTTGACAGCATGAAACGGCTGATAGCGCTGGTGATGTTGATGCTGCTGCTTCCTGCGCTTGCCTGCGCGCAGGGGTTGGACGCGGGCCTGGAGCAGGCGCTTGGACAGGTGGATTTAGCACCGCTTGAAACGGCCGCGCGCGAGGACAACCTGCGGGTATATCTATTGCGGCTGGCCAAGGGCGAGATGATATGGGACGCGCGGCAGGTGCTGGATACCCTGCTGCGGCGCTTGTATGGCGAGGCGCGCAGCAGCTTTTCCAGAATGATGGGGCTGCTTGCCCCGGCGCTGCTGGCAAGCGCGGCAGGGTTGTTGGGCGGCAAGCGAAAGGACGTAATCAGGATCGCAGAGAGCGCGTGCTTCCTGGCGCTGGCCGCTACGATTGCTGCCGATATGCAGCTTTATTTGCACGAAGCCGAGCAGACGGTATCCCGGATGGCCGAGATGATGCAGGCGCTGTTTCCGATTCTGCTGACGTTGCTTGCAGCCGTTGGAGGCAGCCATGGCGCGGCTCTGCTGGAGCCTGCGGTCAGCGCGGCCAGCGGCATTGTGACGGCGCTGGTGCGCGGGGTATCGCTGCGGCTGAGCACTGGGGTGGCGGTCGTGACGCTGCTGGATCATCTGTCCCCGCGCATGCGGCTGTCACGGTTGGCCGGGCTGCTGCGCACGGCCTCCAACTGGCTGCTGGGCGTGGCCTTTACGGTTTTCCTGGGGGTAACGTCGCTGCAGGGGCTGACGGCCTCTGCGGCGGACGGCATAAGCATCCGCGCAGCCAAATACGCGGTGGACAACTTTGTGCCGGTTGTGGGTGGTATGTTTGCCGACACCATGGATACGCTGGTGGGCTGCTCGCTGCTGATCAAAAACGCGGTGGGCGTAACGGGGCTAGCGCTGCTGCTTTCAGCCGCGGCGGTGCCCATGATCCGCACGCTGTGCGCGGTGATGACTTATCGACTCTGCGCCGCGCTTTTGCAGCCTGTTTCGCCGTCCAGGACGGCCGATCTTTTGCAGGGTTTTTCGGATGCGTTGATGCTGTTGTTTATCATTCAGCTATCGGTCAGCGCCATGTTTGTGCTGCTGGTGGCGCAGGTGTTGGCGGTGGGCAACGGCACGGTGGGGCTAAGATAAAGTGATGTATGCTTTTCTGCGAAGCCTGGCCATGATCGCGCTTTTGCGCATGGCGGGAGAAATGCTGCTGCCCGAGGGCAAGCTGCGCGATTTATGCGGCGCGCTGCTGGGGTTAACGGCGATGATCTGCATGCTGTCGGCCTTGAAAGGATGTTTGAGCGTGGGATGATGGAGAGAATCAGGCAAGCCTTGAAAAACCCGTCGCTGCGCGCAAGGCTGCTGATGGCGCTGGCAGCGCTGGCGGCCTGCGCGCTGCTGCTGGGCGCGCAGGGGGATCAGGGCGGCATGACCAGCGAGGAAAAACGCCTCTCCCGCGCACTGTCCAGCGTGAGCGGGGCGGGCAATGTGCGCGTGACGCTGTATTATGCGCCTAAGGATGGCGCGTTTTCCAGCGCGGCGGAGCGGCCGGTGGGCGCGGTGGCGGTGGCGCAGGGGGCGGGGGATATCGCTGTGCGGCTGAACTTGACGCAGGCGCTGATGCGTCTATTGGACTTGGATGCTCAGAGCGTACTGGTGCTGACGATGGAGGAGGGAACGCGGTGAAGGGACGAAGGATTGCGCTGGCGCTTTTGCTGTGCACGGTGATGGGGGCGTATTTTCTGCGCTTATACGCACGGCCTGCTGCATCCACCGTGCCGCTGACGCAGGTGTTTGCCTATGCAGCGCCCACACAGGCCCCCGCGGCGCAAAGCTATCGGGAGCGCCGCGATGCGCAGCGCGCACAGGAAATGACCGCGCTTGAAAAAATTTCGCAGGAAAATTTTGAGGCGGGTGAAGAACTTATGCGCCTGATTGAACGGCAGGAGAAGGAACTTGCCATCGAATCCGCGCTTGCCGCCCGGTGCGAAGGGGCGGTTGTTTGTGCTTTGCGGGAGGATATCGCCCTGATCTGTACGCAGCAAAGGCTTTCGCAGGAAAGCGCCGAGGCTATCCTGTCGCTTTGCGCAAGTATCGCGGATGTAACCATTGAAAATGTGGTGATACTGGACGAATGCGGGTATTTATGATATAATATCTGGGAATACTACTGTTAACGATGTGAGGAGCGCTGCATGGTAAGAACCGGTATTGTGAAATCAAAAAAGGGCGACATGCTTCGTGTGTGCTTTGAAACGCCCGAACATTGCGCCGGCTGCCGGGGCTGCTCGCGCGGTTTTTTGCCCAAGCATGAGCTGCTGACGGTGTTCGGCCAGGCTGAGGTGGGCGATACGGTGGAGGTGGAGGTGCGCGAGTCGCAGGCTTTTAAGGCCACGCTGCTTGCCTACGCGCTGCCGCTGTGCACGCTGCTTCTGGGCTTGCTGGCAGGCTCTGCGCTGGGACTTTCCGATGCGCTGACGCTTTTGACGGCCTTGGCCGGGCTGGCGATCGGCTATCTGGCGGCCAAGCTGACGGAAAAAAGCCTTCGCCGCAGTCCCAAATGGCGGCCTACAGTGATTGCCGCACATCGTTCCAATACGGAAAGGAATGAATAATAATCAATGAGCGAAAAAAAGTTTACCACGGCCAATTTTGAAACTGAAGTGCTGGCCAGTGAAAAGCCTGTGCTGGTGGATTTCTGGGCGACTTGGTGCATGCCCTGCCGCATGCTGGCTCCCACGGTAGAAGAAGTGGCTGATGAAACCGAAGGCCGCGCCGTTGTGGGCAAGGTCAATGTGGATGAAGAAATGGAGCTTGCGCGTCGCTATCGCGTGGCGTCTATTCCTACGCTGATTGTATTTGAAAACGGCGCCGAGGTGCGCCGCAGCGTGGGCGTTGTGGAAAAAGAAGATATTTACGATCTGCTGGGCCTGCCCATGCAGGAATAATGAGTGCGCATTTACAAGAAAACAAAGCTTAAATTCGTCACTTTTGATATAGCATTCCACCATACTTTGTGGTATGCTTGGCTTAGAATTGATCAGCTTGTGTGATTAAGCTGAACTTTATAAATGATTTACTGCTGAGAACGGTGAAAAGCGGAAAAGTGTATTTCCGCCTTTCCGTTCTGAATGAAGAAAGAGGGAAGCTATGGCAAATACTCCAAAACTGAGGATCATTCCCCTTGGAGGCGTGGATGAAATCGGCAAAAATATGACGGTCTTTGAGTATGACCGGGATATTATCGTTGTCGATTGCGGTTCCATGTTTCCCAAGGACGATATGCTGGGCATCGACCTGGTGATCCCCGACGCCAGCTATCTGGTGGCAAACAAAGAACGTGTCCGCGGCTATGTGTTTACGCATGGTCATGAGGATCATATCGGCGCGGTGCCCTATGTGGTATCGCAGGTGCCCGCGCCCCTGTACGGTTCGCGCCTGACGCTGGCGCTGATTGAAAACAAACTGCGCGAACACCATGTCAGCGGCGTGCCGCTCAATACGGTGGAGGCGCGGCAGGTGATTCAGCTGGGCTGCTTCACCGTTCGCTTTATCAAGGTCAACCACTCCATCCCCGGCGCGTTCGCGCTGGCCATCACCTGCCCCATTGGTACGGTTGTGTGCTCGGGCGACTTCAAGGTGGACTACACGCCCATCGACGGCGAAGTAACCGACCTGACCACCCTGGCCGCCATCGGCAGCAAGGGGGTGCTGGCGCTGCTGTGCGAAAGCACCAATATCGAGCGCCCCGGCTACACCATGAGCGAGCGCAAGGTGGCCGATACCTTTTATGAGCAGATCAATAACGCACGCGGCCGCGTGATTATCGCCATGTTCTCCAGCAACGTCTTCCGCCTGCAGCAGGTGGTGGACTGCGCGGTGCACTATCACCGCAAGGTGTGCTTTGTGGGACGCAGCATGGTCAATGTAACCGCCGTGGCCATGGAGCTGGGCGAGCTGCGTATTCCCGATGGCTCGCTGATTGATATCGACGATCTGGATAAGTATCGCGACGACGAGCTGGTGGTGCTGACCACTGGCAGCCAGGGCGAACCCATGAGCGGCCTGACCCGCATGGCCTTCTCCGAGCACCGCAAGCTGCAGATCAAGCAATCCGATAAGATCATCATCAGCGCCTCGCCCATTCCGGGCAACGAGGTGTTCGTCTCCCGCGTGATCAACCAGCTGTATCGCTGCGGCGCGGAGGTTATCTACGACGCCATGGCCGAGGTGCACGTTTCCGGCCATGCCTGCCAGGAAGAAATCAAGCTGATGCACACCCTGGTAAAGCCCAAGTATCTGATTCCCGTGCACGGTGAATACCGCATGCTGTGGCAGCATGGTGAGCTGGCCGAGTCCATGGGCATGCCCAGGCAGAATATCATCCTGCCCGAAATTGGCCAGGTGATCGAGCTGGGCGCTTCGGGTGTAAGCATCGCGGGCGAGGTGCCCACGGGCACCGTGCTGGTGGATGGCCTGGGTATCGGCGATGTGGGCAATGTGGTGCTGCGCGACCGCAAGCATCTGTCTCAGGACGGCCTGATTATCGTGGCCATGGCCTTTGACCGCACCAACTGCATGCTGGTGTCCGGCCCGGACGTCATCAGCCGCGGCTTTGTCTATGTGCGCGAAAACGAGGATATCATCGAGGGCATCCGCAACACCGTGCGCAACATCATCGCCAGCTACGGCCGCATCGAGGGCAGCGACTGGCCCAGCATTAAGAACCGCATCAAGGATGAGCTGCATCGCTACATCTACGACAAGATCAAGCGCAATCCCATGATTTTGCCCATCATTGTGGACTTGGGCTAACAGCATGTGTTATAATACCGGCGGGGAGATTTTTCTCCGCCGGTATTTGCTTTATAATCGACGCGCGCATGCAGCGCGCGGAAAGGGGATACAATGCAGATATACGATGAAGCCAACGCGCTGGCCCGCGCGATCCGCGAAAGCGAGGATTGCCGCGCCTATCGCCAGCTGCGGCAGGAAATAGAAAGCGATGAAACCGCCCGCGCCCTGCTGCGCGAATACAAAAAGCTGCAAATGCAATTGCAGCTGGCCGCCGTAGCGGGGGCGGAGGTAAGCAATGACGACACGCAGCGCTTCCAGCAAATCGGCGCGCTGCTGTTTGCGGGGGAGAACACGTCGCGCTTTCTGCTGCTGGAAATGCGCCTGCAGCAGACGATGGCCGATGTATTTAAAACCCTGAGCGATGCGGCCGGGCTGGATATGCCTGGCATGTAAGCGGGAGGATAGCTTGAAAAAGAGACAGCGGCGGCAGGAGCCGCAGGAAGAATACAGCTACGAGCAGCTGCGCGAGGAGCGCGAATACGGGTTATTCTGGTATAGCTGGCTGTGGAATATCCTTCGACCCATACTGGTGATTCTGTGCGTTACGGTCATCGTGGTGGGCATATTTGCCACAGGCTGGCATTTCATCAGCGCGCGCTATGTCGATCCTGTGGATGCATCCAGCACGGCGGCCGTGACCTTTGAGGTGAAAAGCGGCAGCTCGCTGACCCGCGTGGCCAATAATCTAGAGGCCGCGGGTCTGGTGCGCAACCGTTCGGTGTTTAAGTATTACGCCGATTTCCTGGGCTATGGACAAAAGATACAGGCGGGCACCTACACCCTGTCGCCGTCCATGACCCTGCGCGAGATTGCCGAGCAGCTGACGCGTGGCGACGGCACACCTCTGGTGCGCAAGATTACCATCATCGAAGGCTGGACGGTGCAGAGCATTGCCGCCTATCTGAAGCGCGAGGGTGTAATCAGCGATGAGGAGCAGTTCCTCAGCCTGTGCCGCACGGGCGAGCAGTTTTCCGCCTACTATTACATTGCCGACGTGCGCGCGTCGGCCAATTTTAGCCAGCGTATTTATGCGCTGGAAGGCTATCTGTCGCCCAATACCTATGAGATCTATACTTCGGCAACGCCGGAAGAGATTATCAAAAAGCTGCTTTCGCAGACCGAGGCCGTGTTCCGGGATGAATGGCACGACCGCGCGGATGCGCTGGGCATGACCATGGATCAGGTGATCACCCTGGCTTCGCTGATTGAAAAGGAAGCAAAACAGGCGGACTTCGCCCGCGTTTCCGCGGTGTTCCATAACAGGCTGAAGATCAATATGGCGCTTGGCAGCGACGTGACTATCAAATATGTTACTGGCACCGAGCGTATGAGCCTGAACAACAGCGATCTGTCCGTTGATTCGCCCTATAACACCTATCGCAACAAAGGCCTGCCGCCCGGACCGATCTGTAATCCCTCTGCTGCGGCGATTGAGGCTGCGCTGTATCCGGACGAAACCTTTACGGCGCAGAACTACCTCTATTTCTGCTCCAAGGATCCTGCGACGGGCGAACTGTACTTCTCCCGCACGCTTGAGGAGCATGAGGCGGCGGTGAAGATTTATGCGCCGCTGTGGCAGGCATACGATGAAAAGACGGGAGCGAAATAACCAATGATGGAACTGCTGTCGCCCGCGGGCGGCATGGAGCAGCTGCGCGCCGCCGCACGCTTTGGCGCGGACGCGGTATATGGCGGGCTGAAAAAATTTGGCCTGCGCGCCGCCGCGGGCAATTTTGACTGGGATGAATTGCAAACAGCCCTGGATTTGCTGCATGGGCAGGGCAAAAAATTCTACCTGACGTTGAATATCCTGCCTTACGATGATGAATTGGCCGAACTGGGGCAATCTGCCCGCCGCGCGGCGCAGATGGGCGTGGATGCGGCCATCGTCAGCGATCTGGGCGCGTTTGCCTATCTTCGCCGCGAGGTGCCCGAGCTTGCGCTGCATGTAAGCACGCAGGCGAATGTGATGAATGCGGAAGCGGCCAACCTGTTTGCTCAGCTTGGCGCGGAGCGCATTGTGCTGTCCCGCGAGCTGTCGCTGGCGCGCATTGCCTGCCTGCGTGAGCGGCTGGATTCCAGGGTGGAGCTGGAAGCTTTTGTGCATGGGGCGATGTGTATGGCGCACTCGGGTCGGTGCATGATTAGCGATTATCTGGCCGGGCGCGGGGGCAATCGCGGCGCCTGCGCGCAGCCCTGCCGCTGGCAGTATACGGTGACGGAGCTCAAGCGTCCGGACGAGCCCATGCCCGTGCTTGAGGACGAGCGCGGCACATATATCTTTTCCGCCTACGATCTCAATATGCTGTCGCACCTGCCCGAAATGCGGGATGCGGGCATTGCGTCGCTTAAAATCGAGGGCCGCATGAAAACGGCCTACTACCTGGCCTCGGTTACGCAGGTATACCGCCGCGCGCTGGATCTGCTTGCGCAGGGCGAGGCGGCGTACCGCGCGGCGCTGCCCGAATTGCAGGACGAGCTGCTCAAGGTGAGCCATCGCAGCAGCAATACCGGCTTTTACTTTGGTGCGCCGCAGCCTGCCTCAGGCGCGGAAGGCTTTTCGCAAACGCGGGAGTTTGTCGGCCGCGTACTTGGCATGCGGGACGGCTGCATGCTGGCCGAGGTGAAAAACCGCTTTCATGTGGGCGATATGATCGAGGCGCTTACGCCTGCGGGTGCAAAGCCCTTTACGGTGACGGAAATCCGCAGCGCTGCTGACGGCGCGCGGTTGGATTTTGTGTCGGTTGCCGGTCAGCAGGTGCTGCTGCCTGTTGATTTCATTGCGGAGGACGGCGATTATCTGCGCGGTCCCAACCGCAATCATCGGATGGCGCAGTGATATTGCCCAGCTTTGTCGCATACCCTGGGCAGGGGGTGTGGCACATGCTGGGATTCTTATGGTGTCTGATTCGCGACGCACTGCTGCTGCTTGGACATTTATCGGGCGGCGGCAGCTTTCCAAAGCCCTTGTCGCGCCAGGAGGAGGCGCAGGCGCTTGCCGCCATGCAGGCGGGGGATGAGACCGCCCGCGCACGGCTGATCGAGCATAATCTACGCCTGGTTGCCCATGTGGTGCGCAAATATACCGTGCCCGGACTGACGCAGGACGATCTGGTGTCGGTGGGCACGCTGGGGCTGATCAAGGCGGTGAATACCTATAAGCCCGATGCAAAAACGCCGCTATCCACCTATGCCGCCCGCTGCATTGAAAACGAAGTGCTCATGCAGCTGCGCGCGGCCAAGAAGCGCCGAAACGACGTGTCCCTGACCGATCCCATCGGCATGGACGGTGAAGGCAACGATATCTCCTTCCAGGATATCCTGGGCACGCCGGGGGATATGGTGGAGGATGCGGCCATCCGCCGCATGAATATGCAGCAGGTGCGCGCGGCGCTGAAAAAGCTGCCGCAGCGCGAGCGGGCTGTGCTGGAAATGCGCTATGGGCTGCTTGGCGGCCGTCCGCTTTTGCAGCATGAGGTGGCGAGCAAGATGGGCATTTCTCGATCCTATATTTCCCGTATCGAAACGCATGCGATTGCGCTGATACGCGATGAGATTATGGGAAAACGATAATCAAAAGTAACTTTGCGGAGGATATACCATGCGATTTGGACCGGCGGGCAATGCCGAGCGCTTTTATGCCGAGGGCTTCAAGGCCAGCGTCCAGGCCCCGGAGTGGCTGGCCGCACAGGGGCTGACGGCCTATGAATATTCCTTTGGCCGCGGCGTGTCGCTGTCGGATGATACGGCGGCGGATATCTGCGCGCAGGCTGAAAGATGGGGGATATCCGTCAGCGTGCACGCCCCCTATTATATCAATCTGGCCAATCCCGACCCGGAAAAGCGCGAGGAGAGCTTTCGCTATATCCTGGACTCGGCGCGCAAGGCTGCGGCGCTGGGCGGGCGGCACGTGGTGGTGCATGTGGGCGCGGCCATGAAGATGGAACGCTCGGAAGCGCTGACCAATTGTCGGGCGGGCTTGATTGAAGCCTATCGCAGGCTGGATGATATCGGGCTGGAGCAAACCATCCTTTGCCCTGAAACCATGGGCAAGTACAGCCAGATCGGCGATCTGCGCGAAACGCTGGATTTCTGCCTGCTGGACGAGCGCATGCTGCCCTGCATCGATTTTGCCCATCTGCATGCCCTGGGCGGCGGTTCGCTGAATACGCAGGCGGATTTCGCGGCGGTGTTGGATACCATCGAAAGTGTGCTGGGCTTGGAGCGCGCGCGAAAAATGCACATGCATTTTTCTACCATCGAGTATACAGCGGCGGGCGAAAAACGCCACCATACCTTTGCGGAGGAGAAGTACGGCCCGCGCTTTGAAAACTTGGCTCCACTGCTGTATGCGCGGGGCTATGACGGCACGGTGATCTGCGAGAGCAAGGGCACGCAGGCGGACGACGCAATGGCCATGCGGCGCATCTGGCAGGCGCAGGCGTGAAAGAGAAATGCAGCATATGAAAAAGCTCCCTGATGGGCACACGGCCTGTAAGGGAGCTTTTGTATAATTAGATTTCCTGGCTGACGATGCGCTCAATCAGCGCCAGCGCCCGCGTCGCGCAGCGCCTGAACCAGGAGGTTCAGGTTATCCTGCTTATCGTCGATTTCCACATCCAGCGGCGCAAGATCGATGATCGACCACATGGAGAAAACGGGCTGCAGATCAACGCCCGAATAAGCCTGCGACAAGCGCCCGATGGAGGACAATACGCTTTGATTGACGGCGGTCTGCTGGGCGGCGGTGAGTTGATCCTGTATTTCACAAAACGTTGGGTAATCCAGGTATTCGGAAAGATAGCACACATGGCCGCCGGCCTTCGTCAGGTACAGGCCGTCAGCGGTTTGAAACAGGCGGGGCGCTTTTACATTGATTGCGCGGTAACGTGCGGCCAGACGGTCAATTGCTCCCAGCGCTCCTCTGTGATCACCGGATCGTTGATGCGCACCACATAGCCCCGATCGACGATGATGTTCAGGCGATAATCGTTTGGCTTGGAGGAATCGACGACACGAAAACTTTCGAATTGATTAACGCCGTAAGGACTCAAAAGCGCGGCAAGATGGGCTCGATCCATGGGAGCTCCTTGCGTTTCCGGATGCGCGCGTCAGGGCTTTTGCGCATAGAAGGCGCGCATTTGCTGATAGCGCGCGTACAGCGGGGCATAGCGCGCATGGTTTTCCATATTGGGCTGATAATGGATAAACTGCTTTTGCGACAGCTGCGCCATTGCGTCCTGTAGGGAGGGATACAGTCCAGCTGCGGCTGCGGCTGTGATGGCTGCGCCTGCGGCGGCGCTGTTGGGCAGGGTGGATACCGCCAGCTCGCGACCCAGAATATCGGCGTAGCACTGCACCAGCAGCGGGTTTTTGCCCGCGATGCCGCCGCACACGCAGATGCGGTTCACCTTTACGCCGCAGGCTTCGCCGTGCTCCAGCAGGGTGCGGGTGCCAAAGGCCGCCGCCTCGATCAGCGCGCGGTAAATCTGCTCGGGTGTGGAGGCAAGCGTCAGGCCGCTGAGCGCGCCGGTCAGCGTTTGATCGACGATGACGCAGCGGCTGCCGTTCCACCAATCCAGCGCTACAATGTCGTTTTCACGTACGGGCTGGGCAAAGCCCATGTGGGACAGCAGGGTATGCACGGAAACGCCCTGCGCCGCAGCTTCCTTTTCATAGCGGGCGGGCACGCAATTGTTTACAAACCAGCTGAACATGTCGCCCACGCCGCTTTGACAGAAATCATAGCCGTACAGACCAGGGATTAGGCTGTCGCGAGCTTGGCCGCAAATGCCGCTGACGGGATGCCATTCATCAGATAGCACGGATAAAACGCCCGAGGTGCCGATGGTCAGCATCGCGTCGCCGCTGTGGTGCAGGCCAAGCGCAACCATGGAAATCGGGCCGTCAATGGCGCCCGCGCCCACGAAAATGCCGGTGGGCAGTCCCAAGCGATCTGCCCAGGCGGAGGTAAGGGTTCCCGCGCATGCGCCCCAGGGCAGGGCCTTGCCGCGCAGCTTATCGGGCGTGGAGGCCAGGGCGGGATGCAGCCGCGCAAAGAACTGCGCGTCAGGCAGGGTATTGCCGTCCGGGCAATAATTCTTCAGCCCCAGGCTGCCCGTACTGCGCGTGAGCGCGCCGGTCAGCTGCCAGGTGAGAAATTCGTTCAGATCAAGATAGGCGCTGGTTGCCTCATACAGCTCGGGGCAGGCGCGCAGCGTTTCCAGCATCTTGGGGTAAATGCCCTCGCTGGACGGATGCCCGCCGCAGGCCGTCAAAAAGGGCTGATCCTCTGCCCGGGCAGCCGCGCCGATTTCCTCGGCCTCGCGCGTGGCGGTATAGGATTTCCACAGGCGAATATAGGCCTGCGGCTCGTTTTTCCATTTGTCTTGAAAGCACATGGGCTGGCCGTTTTCATCGCAGGGAATCACGCTCATGGAGGTAGCGTCGATGGCGATGCCGGCCACCTCCTGCGCGTCGACGCTGGAATGTGAAAGCGCCCCGCGTACGGCGGCGGTCAGCGCCTGTAAATACTCGGCAGGGTCAGCCAGGGCGGCGCGCTCAGGCAGCTTTGCGCCGCAGGGAAGGGATTGATCATATACATGATAGCCGCACTCGCCCATCCCCAGCGCTTCGCCGGTATGTGCGTCCAGCACCAGAGCACGGCAGGAAAGCGTGCCAAAGTCAACGCCAATAGTGAAACGTTTCAAAATTTTTGCCGTCCTTTCTGCTCAAACCATTGAAAAGCAAAACATTCTGTATTATTATATCGGTGAGATCTGTATGCGTCAATGCATTTTGGCGGTTTAGGAGGATTTTATGAAGATCAAGTATTACGGCACCGGCACCAGCGGCGCGATTCCGGAGATGTTTTGCTCCTGCCGCGTTTGCGAGTATGCGCGCAGCCACGGCGGCAAGGATATCCGCAGCCGCTCCCAGGCGACGGTGGGGGATTTGATGATCGATTTTTCGCACGACGCTTTCATGCACACCGTGTACGGCGGGCTGGATATGCGCAATTATAAGCATGTGCTGATTACCCATGGGCATTTTGATCATTACGCCCGCGAGCAGCTGACTGGCCGCTATGTGACCGATGAAAACTGGACCTTCTATCTGCTCCCGCAGACGGCCGCGCCCGAGCGTGAGCGCCTGCAGAAAAGCCTGCAAGGGGCCAAGGGCAATCCGCCCCGTCGCGCGCCCGAAATTGCCGACGCAGTGCCCTTCATGCCCATGGATATCATGGGGTATCGCGTAACGCCGCTGCTTGCGCGCCACGCGCCCAGCATCGGCTCGGTGATCTATCTGATTGAAAAGGATGGCACGGCGGTGCTATGGGATCATGACAGCGGGCTGATGCTGCCTGAGACCATTGAATATCTGCGCGGACTGGATGTGCATCTGGACTTTGTATCGCTGGATTGCAACCTGGCGCGCGGGCAGAACATTTGAACATATGAAAGTGGTTAAGAATTGCTTGAAATACAATGCGTTTATGATTTGTTAGCATTTTCATTAGCAATTATGTTGATGAAATAGGCGTCGATGCGCTGATCTGCGAGCTGGCGCTGGGGAGAAAAGACGTGGGTGTAGGTGTTGTCCATGACGGAGGTGTTTTTCCAGCCGCCGCGATCCATGGCGATTTCCTTCTGGATTTGTAGCATGGCCATGACGGAGGCATTGAGATGGCGCAGCTTATGGAAGGAAAGCGGCGGGATGCCGAGGCTTTGACAGATCTTCTTTAAGCGGTCGTTGATCTGCTTGGCGGAGAGGGTGACGAGCACATCGCCGGGCACGGCGTCGATCAGCCGGGCGATGTAGGGCGGGATGGTCAGCATGCGCAGGCGGTTTTCCTCCTTGCCGTGCGCGCGGTGGACGTCCTGCCGGTTGACGCGAACGACGGTTTCCCCCAGCACGAGCTGGCCGTACTGGATGGAGCGGGACTTGGTGAGCCCGCGGATCTCCGACATGGTAAGCGAGAGCCAGGCGGCCAGCAGGCAGGGAAGCTCAATATCCGTGCCGATGAGCGCGGGCAGCAGCATTTCAGCCGGCGGAATGGCGACGGGCTTTTTGCGCGGCTCGGGCAGCGGGATGCTGGCGGGCATCTCAATACCCTGTTCCTTGAGGACGGATTTAATGAAGGCGTGGACGTTGCGCACGTGCTTGGCGCTGACAGGCTGATGCTTGCGCGTTTCGCGGCGGGCTTCCTCGCGGAAAGCCTGCTTGAGCAAGGGCGGCGTGAGCTGGTTGAGCGATCTGTCCATGATGGATTGCAGGCTGTAATCCGTATAGGATTGATAGGTGTGCAGCGTGGTGACGTCGCGGATGCCCTGGCGGTCATCGATGTATTGCTGGCATGCCTGCCGCAGCGTGAGCGTGCTGGGCGCGCGCTTGGCCTGGATCAGCCCGGCCTTGAGGGCCACAGCCTTGGCATAGCATAGATCGTAGGTCGGCTCGGTGATGGAGATGCTTTGGCCGTTGATGCGCAACTGACAGAAATAGCTGCCGGAGGGCAGACGGCGGACGGCGGGTATCTTCATGTAATCGCCTCCTGACATGGACGGGAAGAAGCGAGCGCTGCCCTTATGATAGCGTGAAACGGGAGAAAATGCAAGCGGAAGGGAAGGAAAAAGAGAAAACCGGACGCAGTCAGCATGCGCCCGGCAAAGAATTAGAGATTAGGGAATAGATCGAAGATGGAAAGCTGGACGGCTTCGCCGGTATCGGCGGAGACCGAATCATCAACCCAGAAGTGAAAAACGCTGGCGTTTTTCGGATAAATGACTTCGCCAGTTTTCTTGCGAATGAATCGGCAGAAGACCTCGTGCTTTCCAAGTATATCATTATTTTTCATAGGCATCTCCTCCTTCCCAGGAAGATTGTATCCGCGTCAAACATAGGTTACACAAAGGCCAGAGAGCGCAGTCAAGGGAA
>ERZ827520.1076-NODE-1076-length-35195-cov-28.557257_pt1 | contig 35195 bp, 36 predicted proteins | sample MGYA00519581_ERZ827520 | MGnify/ENA primary metagenome ERZ827520 (study PRJEB31778, sample SAMEA3449339) | human gut metagenome | biome: human gut; feature: human-associated habitat; material: faeces | place: United Kingdom | collected 2010/2012 ...
TCAACCTTGCCATAGCCATCGCGCTCATGGTTGCCACCCTGTTCGTAATCAAGGCTGTCGTTTCCAAGAAAAACGCAGGTATATTCGAGGAAATGGCGGAAGCTAACAAGAAAATGGTTGCGGAAGCCAAATAAAAAAGATATTACTTAATGTGATTAAACAAAAGGCACGGCGCACTGCTAAAAAACGGTGCGCCTTGCTTTTTATTTCCGTGACAATACGCCCCGTGCATGGTATACTTTTGTTAAATCATTCGGCTTTTTTAAGGAGACGGCATAATGGGAAACAATGTAGGTATTGCTATATTTATATTTCAGGCGCTGCTTGCGCTGTTCGCTTTTTTTGTCACCGCGCCCATGACGCTTAACGCAATAAGCATTTTCGGCGTGCAGAAGCGCTTTGCGGAGGAGATGATTAAGCTTGGCGTTGTCAAGGAAAAGGACGTTAAGAATATGCAGACTAAAAAGCAGATAGTCGGCGTTTTGATATCGCTTGTGGTCATAGGCGCGCTGTGCTACTCGTGCTACCGCACGGCCCCTATGGGATATCTGTGCGGCGGCGTGCCGCTCATGGCAGGCTTTTGGAAATACCGCAACATCCTTGAAATGAATAACCTTACCGTGCAGCGCTTTAAGAACACATATAAGGACTGCATGAACGCAAAAAAATATAATGAATATGTAAGGACGCATTTTTAATGCGCAAAAGGCGGGCAAATACAGCCCGCCTCTATATTTTTTGTTGCAAAGCGGGGCTCTCTGTGGTATAATCCACCACGGTGCGTTTAATGGAATGGCGCGCCCGCGTAAAAGTGAATCATTACGCACCCATGCGGACCGTAGGGCTCGTGCCCGATGAGTCGGGTCGCGTTACGGGATGATGCATGGGGAGGATAAAAAACGAGGAGGTTTTTTTATGTCTGTTATTTCCATGAAGCAGTTGCTTGAAGCCGGTGTGCATTTTGGCCACCAGACCCGTCGTTGGAACCCGAAGATGAAGGAATACATCTTCACCGAGCGCAACGGCATTTACATTATCGACCTGCAGAAGACCGTTAAGAAGATCGATGAGGCTTATTACTTCATCCGCGATCTGGCCATGGAAGGCGGCACCGTGCTGTTCGTAGGCACCAAGAAGCAGGCCCAGGAATCCATCGAGCAGGAAGCCAAGCGCTGCGAAATGTTCTATGTCAACCAGCGTTGGCTGGGCGGCATGCTGACCAACTTCAAGACCATTCAGAGCCGCATCAACAAGCTGCGCAAGATCGAGAAGATGGAAGCCGACGGCGACTTCGATCTGCTGCCCAAGAAGGAAGTTATCCAGCTCAAGGCCGAGCAGGAGAAGCTTGAAAAGAACCTTGGCGGTATCAAGGAAATGAAGAAGCTGCCCTCTGCCATGTTCGTGGTTGACCCCCGCAAGGAGCACATCGCCATTCTGGAAGCCAAGGCTCTTGGCATCCCCGTGGTCGCCATAGTTGATACCAACTGCGATCCTGACGAGGCCGATTATCCCATCCCCGGTAACGACGACGCTATCCGTGCCGTCAAGCTGATCGCTTCCAAGATCGCCGATGCAGTGCTTGAGGGCAGGCAGGGCGAGCAGATGAGCGACGAAGCCATTGAAGAAGTGGCTGCGGACGAGGAAGAGTTTTAATCAAACAGCCGAGCGCATATTTTTAGGAGGATATTAAGTTATGTTTACTGCAAAAGACGTAATGGCCCTGCGTGAGATGAGCGGCGCCGGCATGATGGACTGCAAGCGCGCGCTTGTTGAGACCGATGGCGATATGGACAAGGCCATGGAGTATCTCCGCGAGAAGAGCCTTGCCGCGACCGCCAAGAAGGCGTCCCGTATAGCTGCCGAAGGTATAGTTGATTCCTATATCCACATGGGCGGCAAAATCGGCGTTCTGCTCGAGGTCAACTGCGAGACCGACTTCGTTGCCAAGACCGACGATTTCAAGCAGCTTGTACACGATATAGCCATGCACATTGCGGCTTCCAACCCCACCTATATTACCAAGGAAGAGGTTGACCAGGCCGAGATAGAGCATGAAAAGAAGATCCTGCGCGAGCAGGCCATGAACGAGCCCAAGCCCAAGCCCGCCGCCATAATCGAAAAGATGGTGGAAGGCCGTATCGAGAAGTACTATAAGGAAGTGTGCCTGCTGGAGCAGCCCTTCGTTAAGGATCCCGATAAGACCGTTGGCGAGATGGTCAGCGCCGCTATCGCCAAGATCGGCGAAAAGATCAGCGTCCGCCGCTTCGTCCGTTACGAGATGGGCGAAGGCCTGACCAAGAGGCAGGATAACTTCGCCGAAGAAGTTATGGGCCAGATGAAGAAATAATTAAGTTAGCAAAAGGGGACGTTATTTGACGTTCCCTTTTTTGTATATACTCAGCAAAAAGGAGAAAGATATGCTTAAATATAAACGCGTATCATTAAAACTGTCCGGCGAGGCCATGGGCGGCGGCAAAACGATAGACTTTGCGGCGGTGGCGGCCATTGCGCGGGAAATAAAAACGCTGGTGGAAGCGGGCGTTGAGGTAGGCGTTACCATAGGCGCGGGCAATATATGGCGCGGTAGAAGCGGCGGCAGCATGGATAGGAACCGCGCGGATCAGATGGGCATGCTTGCAACCACCATAAACTGCATGGCAATGGAAGCGGCGCTGAAGGAAGAAGGCGTTGAAACATTGGTGCTTTCAACGCTACATATGCCCTCCTTCTGCGATGATTTTTCCGCGGAAAAGGCAATAGACGCAATGCGGCAGGGCAAGGTTTGCCTGTTTGCCTGCGGCACGGGCAGGCCGTTCTTTTCAACGGATACGGCGGCCGCGCTGAAGGCCGCGGAAATATACGCGGATGCTTTGGTACTTGCCAAAAACGTGGACGGCGTATATAGTGCGGACCCCAATAAGGACCCGAATGCCGTAAGATACAGCCACCTTACCTATCAGCAGGTGATAGAGCAGAACCTGCAGGCTACCGACCTTACTGCCATAACCCTTTGCAAGGAGCAGAAAATACCCGTTGTGGTATGCGCGCTGAAGGAAGCAGGCGCAATACTTCGCGCAATTAAGGGACAGGATGTTGGTACCGTCATTGACTAAGCGGAAGATTTAGCCTAAAATATACATATACAATATTGAACAATTAGTACGGAGGTATAAATATGGACGCAATAGAAACCGCAAAAGAGAAAATGGGCAAAACCATTGCCGTGCTGCACAGGGAGCTCAGCTCGCTCAGGGCCGGCAGACCCAACGCGCAGGTGCTGGATCGCATAATGGTTGACTATTATGGCACGCCCACCCCCGTTAACCAGGTAGGCAACATCTCTTCGCCCGAGGCAAGGATGCTTGTTATAACCCCCTATGATCCGTCTGTGCTCAATCCGCTGGAAAAGGCCATACAGAAGTCCGATCTCGGCATCAATCCTTCCAACGATGGCAAGTGCATTCGCCTTATATTCCCCGAATTGACCGAGGAAAGGCGCAAGGAACTGGCCAAGACCATCCAGAAGAAGGGTGAAGAAGCCAAGGTTGCCATCCGCTCCATCCGCCGCGACGCCATAGAGCAGATAAAGAAGGCGCAGAAGGACAGCGAGATTACCGAGGACGACCGCAAGAAGCTGGAAGATCAGGCGCAGAAGCTGACCGACAGCCACATAAAGGATATCGATAAGATAGTAAGCGATAAGCAGAAGGAGATAATGGAAGTTTGAGGAACGTAGAGGGCCTTGAACTATCCGCGGCAATAAATGCGCTTGAAGCGGACGGGATACAAGTAACTACGCTTGAAGTATCCAGCCGCAAAGGCGTGGACGGGGACGAACGGCGCGTTGTACGCGCCAAACAAACGGGCGAAAACAGCGCGGAATTGACGTTTGCCGTGTTCAAAACACGCATTGGCGCGCCGGAGGAATGAAAAATTGACAGTGGCTGAATTGAATGCCCTGCGCATCACGCTTTCGCCCTTGCCCAAGCATGTTGGCATAATAATGGACGGCAACGGCCGCTACGCCACGCGGCGCGGCCTGCCGCGTTCCATGGGCCACAGGGCGGGAACGGAGCGGCTGAGGGGGATAATCAAACTCAGCAGCGACTTGGGCATAGAGGCGCTTTCCCTCTATGCCTTTTCCACCGAAAATTGGAAACGGCCAAAGATAGAGGTGGATACGCTGTTTGCGATATTCATGGAATACTTTACCAAAGAGGTAGAGGATCTGCATAAAAACAACGTTGCCATACGCGCCATGGGCAACATTGCGGCGCTGCCGGAAAAGGTGTGCGCCCAATGCATGGCCGCTATGGAGAAAACAAAGAATAACACGGGACTGAAGCTGAATATTGCCCTTAATTACGGCAGCCGCGCGGAAACGGTGAACGCCGTTAAAAGCATTGCGCTGGATGCCAAGGAGGGCAGGCTTAATATAGAGGATATTGATGAGGAATGCGTGATGAGCCGCCTTTACACAAGGGGGCTTAGCGATGTTGACCTTGTTATACGCACGGGCGGCGAACAACGGCTTTCCAACTTTATGCTGCTGCAAAGCGCATATGCGGAATTTGTGTTCACCGATACGCTGTGGCCTGATTTTAGCGACGAATGCTATATTGCCGCGCTTGGCGAATTTGCGCACAGGAACCGGCGGTATGGCGGATTGGATGGAAAATGAAGCTTGTAAAACGCATTGGTGTCGCCGCTGTACTTATTGCCGTGCTGGCGGCGGCGCTGTATTTCGGCGGATGGGTGCTGTGCGCGCTGTTCACGGCGGGCGCGGTGATGGCGGCGTATGAAATGGGCAGCGCGCTTGCCAAAAAGGAACTGAAGCCGTTCATGCTGCCGGCGTATATATTCGCGCTGCTGTATTTTGCGGCGTATAGGGTATTCGGCGGCATGGGACTTTGGATAGTTGCAATGGCGTGCATACTGATGGCAATGGCGGACAGGATATTTACCGAAGCGCGCACGGCGGAGGATACTATGGCCTCCGTGTTCGTGCTGGTGTATCCCATGTGCCTTTTTGCCGCAGTCGCTATGCTGTGCGAATACGGCGCCGATGCGGACAAGAGCAGAATAGCGCTGCTGTGTGCGTTTGCAATGCCGCTTATGGGGGACACGCTGGCGTATTTCGGCGGCAGGCTTTTGGGCAAAAAGAAGCTTTGCCCGCGCCTTAGCCCGAACAAGACCGTTGCCGGGAGCATATTCGGCTTTGTCGGCGGCGGTGTCGGCGGGGCGCTGGTATTCCTTATGCAGAATGTGTGGAACGCCGGTGCGGGGCTTATCATGCTTATAATACTCGGCGTTATATGCGGCGGCGCGGGGCAGATAGGCGATCTTTTTGCCTCCAGCATAAAGCGCTATGCCGGAATAAAGGATTACAGCCGCGTTTTCAGCGAACACGGCGGCGTTATGGACAGGCTGGACAGCGTTTTATTTTGCGCCCCGATAGTTTACGCTGCGTTCACGGTTGCCGGAGTATAATATACCCATGAAGAAGATAGCAGTGCTGGGCAGCACGGGGTCCATCGGTACGCAAACGCTGGACGTGGTGCGCTCGCATAAAGATGAATTTGAAGTGTGCGCGATATGCGCGGGCAAAAACGCTCTCCTTGCGCTGGATCAGGCGAAGGAGTTTACACCTGATTTGATATGCATGGAGGACGAGGCGGCTGCGCTTTCGTTAAAGGGACTGCTGCCAAAGGGCGTTGAGCTGTATGCCGGGAAAGACGCTGCGGCTGTTGCCGCGCGGTATGCCGCTGCGGATACGGTGGTGAACGCGGTCAGCGGCTTTGCGGGCACGCTGCCGCTTATTGCGGCGCTGGAAGCGGGCAAGCGCGTTGCCCTTGCCAATAAGGAAAGCATAGTTTGCGCGCATGAATTGGTGGAGCAGGCAAAGCGAAAGGGCGGCGGGGAGATAATCCCCGTGGACAGCGAGCAGAGCGCCATATTCCAATGCCTTTGCGCAGGGGAAAAGCGGGAGGTAAGGCGGCTTATACTCACCGCGTCCGGCGGGCCGTTCAGGCAGTTCACCAAAGAACAGCTTGATTTGGTTACACCACAAATGGCGTGCCACCACCCAACGTGGAGCATGGGCCGAAAGATAACCATCGATTCGGCCTCGCTTTTCAATAAGGGGCTTGAAATAATGGAGGCGGCATATCTTTTCGGCATGGATGCGGAAAAAATAAGCGTGCTTGTGCATCCGCAGTCGGTTGTGCATTCAATGGTTGAATATTGCGACAGCGCGGTGATTGCGCAGCTGAGCGCGCCTGATATGCGCCTGGCCATACATTATGCGCTCACGTATCCTAAGCGGCACGAAAGCAGCTTTGGCGCGCTTGATTTAACAAAGCTTGGCATGCTTACGTTTGAAGAACCCGATACGGAGCGCTTCAGGGCGATACCGCTTGCGTACCGCGCGCTTGAAGCGGGCGGCATAATGCCCGCAGTGTATAACGGCGCGAATGAGGCGGCGGTGGATATGTTCATAAAGGGAATGATCCGCTTTACGGACATTGCGGACCACGTTGAGCGGGCCATGGACAGCATAGCCAACGCAGCCGTAGGCTCCTTTGAGGAGCTGCTTGAATACGACGCTATGGCAAGAATGGCGGCGGTGAAAGGATAAATTGAATGAGTACGGTCATTTCGGTATTGGCGGCGCTGATAGTGCTGAGCATATTCGTGGTGCTGCATGAACTGGGGCACTACTGCGCGGGGCGCATATTCGGCTTCGGCATAGTTGAATTCAGCGTGGGCATGGGCCCGGCCATAATAAAAAAGGAGAAAAACGGCATAACGTATGCCCTGCGCGCGCTGCCCATAGGCGGCATGTGTCAGTTTTACGGCGAGGATCAGGCGGATACGGGCGACGGGAAGGCGTTCAGCTGCCACCCGATATGGCAAAGGATGATAGTAATTGCCGCAGGGCCGGTGATGAACATACTGACGACTATAATACTTGCCACCGTAATGCTTATGACATACGGCGAATATATGCCCGCGGTGAATAGCTTTTCGTTTGAAAATTCGCCTGCGGAGGTTGCCGGCATGCAGAGCGGGGACATTATTGTTGCCGTGGATGGGCATGAGCTGAGCTATTATAACGAAGTATCCTCGCTTATACGCGCGGCGGACAGCAAGAGCATGACGCTCGAGGTCATACGCGGCGGCGAACATATTGAAATAGAGATAAAGGATTTTTACAGCGAGCAGGAAGGTCGAAACATAATCGGCATAGTTATGGAGCCTGCGCGGCTGAAGCAGAACTTCTTCGGCGCGGTTGCGGGCAGCTTTAACTATGTTTGGCAGATGATAAAGGATCTTATATCCTTCTTCGGCATGCTGCTCCATGGTCAGGTGAGCAGCGGGGACGTTGCGGGGCCGGTGGGCATAGTGTCCATGATAGGCCAGGCCGTGCGGACGGGGTTTGAAACCGTGCTCAGGCTGGGCGTGCTGATAAGCGCAAACCTTGGGCTGATGAACCTTCTTCCGCTGCCTGCGCTTGACGGCGGTAGGCTGGTATTTTTGATAATAGAGGCCGTGCGCGGCAAGCCTGTGCCGCCCGAAAAGGAAGGCATAGTTCACTTCGTGGGGCTGGTGCTGCTGCTGTGCCTTGTTATTTTCCTTACAATATCGGACGTGAGAACATTTATAATCGGAGGATAACATGACACCGCGCGAAAAAACGCATCAGGTCACGGCGGGCAATATTAAAATAGGCGGCGGCGCTAAGGTTAGCGTGCAGTCAATGACCAATACGCGCACGGCGGATATATCCGCTACCATTGCGCAGATACGGCGCCTTGCTGACGAAGGGTGCGAAATAGTGCGCCTTGCCGTGAAGGATATGGATGACGCGCGCGCCATAGCGGAGCTTAAACGCGGCGCTATCGTGCCGCTGGTTGCGGATATACATTTTGACCACAGGCTTGCAATAGCCGCGCTTGAAAGCGGAATAGACAAGCTTAGGATAAACCCTGGCAACATAGGCGCGGACTACAAGGTGAAGGAGCTTTGCGAAAGGGCAAAGGAGCGCCGCGTGCCGATACGCATAGGCATAAATTCCGGCTGCATGGAAAAGGAGCTGCTGATTAAGCACGGCGGGCCGAACGCCGCGGCGATGGCGGAAAGCGCGCTGAATAACGCCAAAATGCTTGAACGTTTCGGCTTTGACGATATAGTTATATCCGTCAAGTCGTCGTCCGTTACGGAAACGGTGAAGGCATATAGGCTCCTCAGCGAAAGCTGCGCCTACCCGCTGCATGTTGGCGTTACGGAGGTTGGCGGCGGCATGGAGGGCATAGTGCGCTCCGCCGCGGGAATAGGCACGCTGCTGATGGAAGGCATTGGGGACACAATAAGGGTGTCCTTAACGGGCGATCCCGAAAGGGAGGTTGAAACGGGAATAGAGCTGCTTAAAGCCGTTGAACTCCGCGCGCAGGGGCTGCATCTTGTTTGCTGCCCAACGTGTGGCCGCTGCGGCAACGTGGCAAAGCATTCGGAAATATATGAGCGCGTGAAGGCGGAGTTTAAGCGCGAAAAGCGGCCGCTGAAGATCGCCGTTATGGGCTGCGCGGTAAACGGCCCCGGGGAGGCGAAGGAAGCGGACATAGGGCTGGCGCTCGGGCGGACGAACGCAGTGCTTTTCAAAAAAGGCGAACAGATAGCCGCATACGATATAGACACAGCCGAAGAAGAGCTTATACGGCAGGCCAAGCAGATGCTTGAGGGGAAGTAACAGCACAGATGGAAGCGGAAAAGGATTACGGCATTGCCCGCTACGGCGCAAAGCTGAGCAGGGCTAAACTGCATATGCGCAAAATGGAGCTGGAGGTGCAGCTTTGCCTTTCGCGCCTGATAGACGCGAAGGAGGCCGCGGAGATAGCGGCCATTTTGGGGCAGAATGCGCCGGGGTGCAGCGTTTTGTTGAGCGCGCAGTTTGAGGACGGCCTGCCTGCAAGCGAGCAGGAGGGCTTTCTTGACATGCTCAGGGCAAGCTGGGAACACTTTTCGCCGCTTATGAAGCCCGTGCTCGGCTTTTCCCAATGGGAAAGGGGCGCGGAGGGCATTATAGCCGTGCGCATACCAAAGCGCCTTTACCTGAGCGCAAAAAGCTACAACGGCGCGAATATGCTGGAAAAGTTTATATACGATACCTATGGCGAAAGCATAGAGGTAATGCTGATAGGGGACGAGAGCATAGCGCTTACGATGCCGGAGCGCAGGGAAGAACCGATAGCTATAAAGCGCAGCGCGCAGGGGGACATCCCGCCGTGGGAAGAAGCGCCCAAAAAGCAGGACAAGGCGGAGAAGAAGCCGTTCAGAAGGAAGCTTGAAAACGCCGGGCCAAAGCCCAACGTGCCGCAGGAAAACATAATAATGGGGCGCGTTTTCGGCGCGCGCATAATCAAAATGAGCGAGGTTACGGAGGAATCCGAAACCGTAACTGTTCAGGGCGGCATAATAAGCATGGACGTGCGCGAAAGGAAAAACGGCGGCTTTATAGTACAGTGCTATGTTACGGACCGCAGCAACACCCTGCCAATAAAGCTTTTCCCAAAAGCCGAGAATAAGGACATAATAGATAAGCTCGCGGAGATAAAGGACGGGGGAGACTGGATAGTTGTGCACGGCAAATATCAGCGCGACGAATTCAGCGGCACATACTGTGTTTTTCCAGACTCAATATACAAAACCAATCCCGTAACGCGCAAGGACAAGGCAGAGCGCAAGAGAGTTGAGCTGCACCTGCACACCAAGATGAGCGCCATGGACGGCTTTATAGACGCGGGCGAGGCCGTAAAAACCGCGGCAAAATGGGGCCATAAGGCCGTTGCAATAACGGACCACGGCGTGGTGCAGGCATTCCCGGCCGCGGTGAACGCGGCGGGCAAGCTGAAGAAAAAAGGCGTTGATATAAAGGTCATAATGGGTGTGGAGGGCTACCTTCTACCGGACTGCGTATGGACAAGCCCGCGCGGCGAATACGCGGCGATAGAATTGACCCATTGCAACGGCGCATTGTGCGCCATAAGCGCCGTGCGCTTCAATGACAACGGCGAATGCAGCGAATTTTATACTCCGGTTAGCGTTGGCGTGCCGATGAGCGAGGAATTCCGCCGCCGGACCGGCATAAGCGAGGAGGACAGCGAAACCGCCCCGCTTTTGAAGGCCGCCGTTAACGCGCTGCTGCAATTTGCAGATGGCGCTAAAATGGTCGTATGGGACAGGGAAGAATATTATGAACTGTATAAAGAGGCGAAGAAGCGCGGCATAGACATGAACGAGCATGCCGCCGTGGCGATGGAACTGACGCGGTACCATTGCCGCGCCCCGCTGGACGACACGACTACCATAGACGGCTGCATGGCAGCTATGGGCACAAGCCGCGCATCCATGCTGCCCATTGACGGCGCGCGCGCGCTGAAGGAACAGTTTTTGAAGATAATAGAGCGTTATGAGGCTATGGGTAAGGCGCGCATACCGCTTTTTGACTGCGTGCCGCACGAAAAGGTAAAGGGCAAGCGCAGTACATATCACATAATAATAATTGCTAAAAATATAGTCGGGCTGAAGAATCTGTATAAGCTTGTGTCCTATGCCCATATAGATTACCTTAAAGGCGTGCCGAGAATACCAAGGAGCCTGCTGGATTTTTACCGCGAAGGGCTTATAATCGGCTCCGCATGCGAGGCGGGCGAGCTTTTCCGCGCGGTGCTTGAAGAAAAGCCGCATGAGGAAATATGCGCCATTGCAAGGGAGTATGACTACCTTGAAATACAGCCCATAGGCAACAACGCCTTCCTTATGCGCGAGGGCATAGTGAAGGACGAGGACGGCCTGCGCGAGCTTAACCGCAGAATAGTGCGGCTGGGCGAGGAGCTTGGCATACCCGTGGCAGCCACGGGCGACGCGCACTTTATGGAGCCGGAGGATTCCATATTCCGTGCGATAGTTATGAGCGCGCGCGAATTTAAGGACGCGGAGCAGCAAGCGCCGCTGTATTTCCGCACAACGGACGACATGCTTGAGGAATTCAGCTACCTTGGCAGGGAAAAGGCCGAGGAAGTGGTTATAGACGTGCCCAACGCAATAGCGGACATGTGCGAAAGCATGAAGCCGTTCCTGAGCGAAAAAAGCACATATGCCCCTAAATTCCCCGGCGCTAACGAGGAACTGAGGAGCATGTGCGAAAACCGCGCGCGGGAGATATACGGCGATGTTCTGCCGCCCGTTGTGCAGGCGCGGCTCGATAAGGAGCTTACTTCCATAATAGGCAACGACTATGCGTCGCTGTATTTGAGCGCGCAAAGGCTGGTTTCAAAATCCATGTCCGATGGCTACCTTGTCGGCAGCCGCGGCAGCGTAGGTTCATCCTTCGTTGCCACAATGGCGGGAATAACGGAAGTGAATCCGCTGCAGCCGCACTATGTTTGCCCAAATTGCAGGCACAGCGAATTTGACGTTGACCTTGATAAATATGCCTGCGGCGTGGATATGCCGGATAAGGACTGCCCCGTTTGCGGCACAAAGCTGAAAAAGCTTGGCTATACTATACCGTTTGAGGTATTCCTTGGCTTTAAGGGAGACAAAACGCCGGATATTGACCTTAACTTCTCCGGCGACTATCAGCCCCATGCCCATGCGTATACGGAGGTTATGTACGGCAAGGGCCATGCCTTCCGCGCCGGCACGATATCCGGACTGAAGGACAAAACCGTATACGGCTACGTTAAGGGCTATTGCGAGCAATACGATGCTTTCTTTACCCGTGCGGAGACGGAAAGGCTTGTTGCGGGCTGCGAAGGCGTTAAGCGCACCACGGGGCAGCACCCCGGCGGCATAGTTATCGTACCCGAAGGATATGAGATATTCGACTTTACGCCGATACAGTACCCTGCGGACAAAAAGGAAAAGAACACCGTTACCACGCATTTCGACTTCCATGCCATGGACGACAGGCTTGTTAAGCTGGACATACTTGGCCACGATGACCCGACCGTTTTGAGGATGCTTCAGGACATAACTGGCGTTGACCCCAAGGGGCTGCCGCTTGACGATAAGGAAACGATGAAGCTTTTTTCGTCCACGGAGCCGCTGGGCATAACGCTTGAGGAGCTGAATTGCGACGTGGGCAGCATTGCCCTGCCCGAATTCGGCACGAACTTCGTGCGGCAGATGCTTATGGATACGCGGCCGACCACGATGGAGGAGCTCGTCAGAATATCCGGCCTTTCCCACGGCACGGGCGTGTGGCTGGGCAATGCGCAGGATTTGGTGCTTGGCGGCATAGCAACGCTTTCGCAGGTGGTCTGCACGCGAGACGATATTATGAACTACCTCATTAGCATAAAGATGGAGGCGTCAAAGGCGTTCAAAATAATGGAAAGCGTAAGAAAGGGCAAGGGACTTACGGAGGAAATGGAAGAAAACATGCGGGAAGTGAACACGCCCGAATGGTTCTTCTCCTCCTGCAAAAAAATAGGATACATGTTCCCCCGCGCCCATGCGGCGGCATATGTTATGATGGCGTTCAGAATAGCGTGGTATAAGGTGCATATGCCCGAAGCCTTCTATGCGGTTTACTTCTCCGTGCGCGCGGATGCGTTTGACGTATCCATGGCGCTGGGCGGGGAAGAAAGGGTGCTGCGCAACATAAAGGCGATACGCGACAAGGGCAACAAGGCAGAGCAGAAGGAGCAGGATCTGCTGGTGATACTCGAAGTTGTGTACGAAATGAACCGGCGGGGAATAAAGCTGCTGAATGTGGACATATATAAATCCGACGCCACAAAGTTTACCATCGAGAAGGACGGGCTAAGGCCGCCGTTCTCTGCCGTGGCGGGCGTAGGCGTAACGGCTGCGGAAGGAATAGGCGCGGCGGACAGGAGCGTCCCCTTCAATTCGATAGAGGACTTCCGCGCCCGCACGAAGGCGAACAGCGGCGTTGTGGATAAGCTGAGGGAGCTTGGCTGCTTCGATGGGCTTGCGGAAAGCAATCAGGTAAGCTTTTTCTAAGGAAAATAAGCAAAACTATTGCGCTTAGACCATAAGCTGTGCTATAATGCTTGTGTTGGGCGGTAAATACCGCATTTGTTGGCTTTTTGAAGAGTGGGACGTTCCCGCTCTTTTGTTTTGATAAGGCAATGAATCGGCTCATATGAGCCTTATATTTAAGGAGGTACGGTTGAAAACTACCGAAATAGTGGATTCCCTTGTGCGCGGGAAAATAGCCGAAATGGGCTACGAACTGGATGAAGTTGAATACGTTAAAGAATACGGCAACATGGTGCTTACGCTTTATATCGATTCGGAAAACGGCGTGACCATAGACGACTGCGAAAAGGTGAGCCGCGCAATAGACCCCATACTTGATGAAAACGACCCCATAGAGGAAGCGTATTACCTGAGCGTTTCCAGCATAGGCATAGACCGCCCGCTCAAAAAGGACAGGGATTTTGAAAGAAACATGGGCAAAAAGCTTCAGGTCAAGCTGTATGCGCCCATAAATAAGAAAAAAGAGCTTCTCGGCGTCCTTACGGGCTACGATGAGGAAAACTTCACCATAAACGTTGAAAAAATGGGCGAAGTGACCATAAAACGCAAAGATGCGGCGCTTATAAGGCCGTGGATAGATTTTGAATAACACAGGGAGGATAAGTAATTAAGATGAAAGCCGATTTTATCGAAGCACTGAACGCTATCGAAAAAGAGCGCGGCATCAGCAAGGACATATTGATAGACGCATTCGAGTCCGCGCTGGTCGCGGCGTATAAGCGCAACTACAACACCACCGCCAACGTGCGCGCCGTTGTTGACCGCGACACGGGAGACGTGCAGATTTTCGCGTCCAAAACCGTTGTTGAGCACGTTGAAAACCCTTACAGTGAAATTTCGCTTGAAGAGGCGCATAAGATAAACCCCTTGTTTGATATTGGCGACGTGCTGGAAGAAGAAGCCGACCCCAGCAAGTTCGGCCGCATAGCGGCGCAGACCGCTAAGCAGGTAGTGGTGCAGCGCATAAGGGAAGCCGAGCGCGGCGTTATATACGACGAGTTTGCTGAAAAGGAAAACGAGATACTGACCGCCATAGTGCAGCGCGCCGAAAAGGCGGGCGTATACGTTGAGCTCGGCAAAACGGACGGCCTGCTTTCCTATAACGAAACAATACCCGGCGAAGAATACAACAACAACGACCGCATAAAGGTTTATGTTCTTGAGGTAAGAAAGACCAATAAGGGCCCGCAGGTGCTTGTTTCAAGGACGCATCCCGGCCTTGTGAAGCGGCTTTTCGAGCTGGAAGTGCCGGAAATAATGAGCGGCGTTGTGCAGATAAAGTCCATCGCGCGTGAAGCGGGTTTCCGCACCAAGGTTGCCGTGCATTCTACCGATCCAATGGTGGACGCCGTGGGCGCCTGCGTGGGCCAGAAGGGCATAAGGGTGGAGCGCATGGTGAATGAGCTGCACAATGAAAAGATAGACATAATAGAGTGGGACAGCGATCCCGCCGTGTATATCGCAAAGGCGCTCAGCCCCGCGAAGGTGATAATGGTTTATATCAACGAAACCGAAAAGGCGGCGAAGGTAGTCGTGCCCGATCAGCAGCTTTCCCTTGCAATAGGCAAGGAAGGCCAGAATGCCCGCCTTGCGGCCAAGCTGACCGGCTGGAAGATAGACATAAAGAGCCAGAGCCAGGCCGAGGAGGAGCTGGATCGCATAGATCGTGACGGCATGGACGCCGGCGAAGAACCGGAGGCATAATGGCCGCAAAGAAAACGCCCATGCGCATGTGCGTTGCGTGCAGGGAAATGAAGCCCAAGCGCGAGCTTATACGCATAGTGCGCACGCCGGAAAACGAAATATGCGCCGATACCACCGGCCGCGCAGCCGGGCGCGGCGCATATATATGCAAAAGTCAAGCGTGCCTTGAAAAGGCGATAAAGATCCGCGCGCTTGAAAGGGCGCTGGATAAAAAGATAGACGAAGAAGTGTTCCAAAGGCTGCAAAAGGAGATAGGCGCGGGTGGTCAGGAGTAAATTGACGGCGTACATAGGCTTTGCGGCGCGCGCAAGGAAGCTGAAAAGCGGGGACTTTACCTGCGAAAAGCTGATGAAGCAGAAAAAGGTGCAGCTGATGCTTTTGGATAGCGGCGTAAGCGCGAACACAAGGGAAAAATACGAGGCGTTGTGCAGCGCGGCGGAAATAGACTGCCTGTACATAGAAGATCTCGGGCGGCTGATAGGCAAGGATGCCCACAAGACGGCCGCGGTGACAGACCGGCACTTTGCCGGAATAATCCGGGAAGCCTACCAGGCTACGGAACAAGCAAACTAAAAGGGGTGGCAAGAATGGCAAAAGTAAAGGTAATGGATTCTGCCAGGGAGCTTGAAGCCCGGGCTAAACAGCTTTTTGAGCGGATAAAGGGCATGAATGCGGACATGAGTGCAACGCTTGAAGACATGCGCCAATACGAAGGCAAGCTGATAGAAAAGGAAAAAATAGCCGAGAAGGAGCGCGCGGAGGCGCTGAGGATAGAACGGCTCAGGGAACTGGCCAATAGTGCGGATACTGCGGCGTACCACAGCGACGAACCGGAAACGGCAGAGCCGGAGAAGCCGAAGGCCGAAGAAAAGAGCGAAGCGAGCGCAATAAAGAGCGCGGAGCCTGAGAAAGCGAGCGCGGAGCCCAAGGCGGAAGAAAAGAGCGAGCCTGCCGAACAAAAGGCGGAAAGCGCGAAGGAAACGGCAAAGCCGGAACAAACAAAGGAAGAACTCAAGAAAGAAGAAAAGGCAAACGAGGTAACAGCGCCTGTGCAGCAGAAGAACCAGGAAAAGCCCCGGCAGAGGGCAAACGACGCAAACAGGCCGCAGCAGGGCGGCTACCAGCAGCGCACCATACCGCAGGGCAGCCGCGCGGATAAACCGCAGCAGCAGCGCGGAGACAGGCCGCAGCAGCGTACCGATAGGCCGCAGCGGGACGGTTACCAGCCGCGCCAGGGGCAGGATGCAAGGCCGCCGCGCGGAGAGGACCGCTTCGGCAAGCCGCAGCAGCAGCGCAATGACAGGCCGCAGCAGGGTCAGCGGCGCGAACGCCCCATGCAGGCCGCAAGCGAACTGATACAGCCTGCATCCGGCGGCCGCGAGCGCGGCTACGAGGCCAACAAAAAAGCGCCCGCCAAGGGGAACCGCGACGATGAGCGCAGAAAGAATAAAAAGATATTGTTAAAGGAGGCGGCGCCCTCAATGAACGCATGGGATGACGACGGCGGCTTCGGCGGAAGGAAGAAGAAGAGGCAGGCTGCGCCCGCGCCTAAGCCGGAACCGGTAAAGATAGAAAAGGCCGTTATAAACGGCGAAACAATAACCGTTAAGGAGCTTAGCGAAAAAATCGGCAAGCCCGCGGCGGAAATAATAAAAAAACTGTTCATTCTCGGCATAATGGCCACCATAAATCAGGAGATAGATTTCGATACCTGCTCGCTGATAGCGTCGGACTACGACATTGAGCTTGAACAGAACATTGCAAAGACCTATGAGGACGTTCTGCTTGAAGGTGTGGACGAGGACAAGGATGAAAACCTTGTTGAGCGCCCGCCGGTAGTAACCATAATGGGCCACGTTGACCATGGCAAGACCAGCTTGCTCGATGCTATCCGCCACAGCAGCATTACCGAAGGCGAAGCCGGCGGCATAACGCAGCACATCGGCGCATATACCGTCACCTGCAACGGCAGGCAGATAACCTTTATCGATACACCGGGTCACGAGGCATTCACAGCTATGCGCGCCCGCGGAGCGCAGGTTACGGACATAGTAATACTGGTCGTTGCGGCGGACGACGGCATAATGCCGCAGACCGTTGAGGCCATAAACCATTCCAAGGCCGCAGGCGTGCCCATAATTGTTGCAATAAACAAAATGGATAAGCCCGCCGCCAATCCGGACAGGGTAAAGCAGCAGCTTACCGAATACGGTTTGGTCAGCGAAGAATGGGGCGGTGACACAATATGCGTTCCCGTTTCCGCCAAAACCAAGGAAGGCTTGGATAATTTGCTTGAAATGGTATTGCTCCAGGCGGACGTGCTTGAGCTTAAGGCGAATCCCAACCGCATGGCTAAGGGCATAATAATAGAAGCCGAGCTTGATAAGGGCCGCGGCCCGATAGCAACCGTGCTTGTGCAGAACGGCACGCTGAAGGTTGGCGATCCGATAGTTGCCGGCATGGCATACGGCCGCGTGCGCGCAATGATGGACGATAAGGGCAGGCGCGTTACCAAGGCCGGCCCCAGCACGCCTGTTGAGGTGCTTGGCTTTAACGAAGTGCCGAGCGCTGGCGATATGCTCAACGCCGCCGAAATAGATAAGCTCTCTCGCCAGGTTGCCGAGGAAAGGCGCGATAAGCTGAAGGCAGAGCAGCTCAAGAATACCCATAAGGTATCGCTGGACGATCTGTTCAACCAGATAGCCGAAGGCCAGATGAAGGACCTGAACATAATAATCAAGGCGGACGTTCAGGGCAGCGTGGAGGCCGTGAGGCAGGCGCTGGAGAAGCTTTCAAACGATGAAGTGCGCGTAAGGTGCATCCATGGCGCAGTCGGCGCTATAACCGACTCCGACGTTATATTTGCATCCGCGTCCAACGCAATCGTTATCGGCTTCAACGTGCGCCCCAACACCAGCGCAAGGGCCTTGGCCGAAAAGGAAAACGTGGATATAAGACTTTACCGCATAATCTATAATGCGATAGAGGATATCCAGAATGCCATGAAGGGCTTGTTCAAGCCCGTGTTCAAGGAAGTTGAGCTGGGCCGCATAAGCGTGAGGAACACGTTCAAGGTAAGCGGCGTGGGCACCATTGCCGGCGCATATGTGCAGGACGGCAAGGTGAGCCGCAATGCGCAGGTGCGCGTTGTGCGCGACGGCATAGTTGTGCATGAAGGCAAAATATCCTCACTCAAGCGCTTCAAGGACGACGTTAAGGAAGTTGCTGCGGGCTACGAATGCGGCATAGGCATAGAAAACTTCAACGATATTCACGAGGGCGATACAATAGAAGCCTTCGTAATGGAAGAAGTAAAGCGCTGATAACGCGAAAAAGGAATAAACGGAAAGGAAAGCGGCCTTGCAGCCCACAAAGCGGAGGCCGCTTCTTAAAACAAAATGCCAAATATCAGATACGATAGGATAAACGAAGAGGTCAAAAAGACCATAAGTGAAATAGTGCGCGAAATGAAGGATCCGCGCATATCGCCCATGACCACCATATCCTCTGCCGAGGTCACAAACGACCAGAAGATAGCCAAGGTGAAGGTGAGCGTATATGACGAGGACGACGCCGTGCGCAAGGGCACAGTGGACGCGCTTAACCGCGCGGCGGGCTTCATACGGCATGAGCTGGGCCAAAGGATGGAACTGAGGGCGCTGCCGCAGCTCAAGTTCACGCTGGACACATCGATAGAGTACAGCGCGCACATAGCAAAAATAATAGAAAGCCTGCACAGTCAGGATAAAAAGAGCGATGAATAACACGCCCGTGAACCAACCGCTTGCGTCCATAGCGCGGTTGATAGAGGAAAACAACGACTTTACGCTTATAATGCACGTTTCGCCGGACGGGGATTCGATAGGCTCCGCCTGCGCGTTAAGGCTTGCGCTTATGGCGATGGGCAAGCGTGTGCAGGCCGTGTGCGATGGGGACGTGCCGCGCATATACCGCTTCCTTGAAGGGGCGGAGGATATTATTAAGCCGAACGCGGCGCGCGTAACAAGCGCGGCAATAGCCGTTGACTGCGCGGACGAAGGGCGCATGGGCGCGGCGGACGAAATATTTGCGCAGGCAAAGCATACCGCGAACATAGATCACCACGTTACCAACACTATGTTTGCGCAGCATAACGCCGTTGAGGCGCACGCTGCCGCGGCGGCGGAGGTAGTGAAAAAGCTGATAGAGCAGCTTGATGCGGACTTCGGCGCGAATATTGCAACGTGCCTTTTTTGCGGCCTTGTTACGGATACGGGCAACTTTGCCTATTCAAATACCACGCCGGATACGCTTTTCGCCGCAGGGGAGCTATTGCAGCGCGGGGCTGACAATGCGCTGATAAACCGCGCGGTATACCGCTCCGCACCCATATCAAAGCGCAGGATGCTTGGCCTTGGGCTGATAAAGGCGGAGTATCTGCACGGCGGCAAGGTAGCAGTATGCAAGCTTACGCGGGCGGATTTTGACCGCTTTAACGCGCGGGACGAGGACTGCGAGGGCATAATAGACAACCTGAGGGACGTTGAGAACGTTGAAATAGCCATGCTTATACGCGAAAAGGAGCCGAATGTATACAAGGTGAGCATGCGGGCGAAGGAATACGCCAACGTGTGCGCCGTTGCGGAGCGTTACGGCGGCGGCGGGCATAGGCTTGCCGCGGGCTGCACGGTGCGCGGCGAATTGGAGGCGCTTGCCGCCGAGCTTACCGAGGCGCTTATACAGGCATTATAACCATAAACAGAGACACAGATGACAGAAGGTATCGTAAACATATTAAAGCCGCCGGGAATGACGTCCAGCGACGCTGTGGCGGACGTTAGGCATATATTCAAAATAAAGCGCGTCGGCCATACCGGAACGCTCGACCCGGGCGCGGCGGGCGTGCTGCCCATATGCATAGGCCGGGCTACGCGGCTTTTTGACATATTGGTGGATAAGCAAAAGGAATACATTGCGGAGGTAACGTTCGGCGCGGCAACGGATACGCAGGACGCTTACGGCCGCATAGTTGAAACGGACGCAAGGATAATATCAAAGGATGAGCTTGCGGCCGTTTTGCCCTACTTTATAGGCCAAATCGAGCAGACCGCGCCCATGTACAGCGCCGTCAGCATAGACGGCAAGCGGCTTTATCAGCTTGCGCGCGAAGGGGCGGATGCCGTTGAAATAAAGCGCAGCGCAACAATAGATAATATTGAGCTTATGGCGCAAAGCGGCGAAAACAGGTATCTTTTGCGCATTGTCTGCTCCCGCGGAACGTATATAAGAACGCTGTGCGCGGATATCGGTAAGCGGCTCGGCACATGCGCGTACATGAGCTTTCTGCTGCGCACGCGCAGCGGGGAATTCACAATAAATGGCACCTATTCCATAGCCGAGCTAAGGCAGATGAAGGAAAAAGGGCGGCTTGGCGACGCCGTGATAAGCATAGAGGATTCACTCAACGGGCTGATAGATAAGCTGAGCCTTACCGGCCTTGACGAAAAGCAGGCGCGGCTGATACGCAACGGCGCGGAGATATTCCCCGGGGAATTAAAGGGCAGGGACGACAGCCGCATTGTTATGCTGTATGCCGACGGCGAATTTTTAGGCATAGGCCAAACGGGCGAGGGTGGCAGCGTGCACATAAAAATAAACCTTACGGAGGCCGGCGCATGAAAAGAGCAATAGCGCTTGGCACGTTCGACGGGGTGCATATAGGCCACCGCGCGATAATAAACGCAGCGATAGATAAGGCTGCGGAGCTTGATATGGAGCCGATGATATACACCTTCACGGCTCATCCAATGGTGCTTTTCGGCAAACAGCCGCCGCTGCTGATGACGCAGTCCGAACGCATGGCTGCGCTCGGCGGCATGGGTTGCGCGCTCAGCGCGGATGAATTCAGCGCCGAATATGCAGCGACCGAACCAGAACAGTTCATAAAAATGCTTATTGAGCGGCTTGATATGGGCTGCGCCGTGGCCGGATTTAACTATACGTTTGGCAGGCGAGGGGACGGTAGCGTGGAGCTTATCAAAAAGCTGGGCGAAAAATACGGCTTCGCGGTGGAAATAGTGCCGCCGGTAATGTATAAAGGGGAGGCCGTGTCCAGCACGCGCATACGCGCCTGCCTTGAAGCGGGCCGCGTGAAGGACGCGGGGGAGATGCTGGGCGCGCCGTATTCGATAACGGGGCCTATAATACGCAACCGCGGCATAGGGCGCACGCTTGACTACCCAACGGCGAACATAGCAGGCTGGGAGGACAGGGCCGTGCCCATGGCGGGCGTGTACGCAACGCGGGCCGTGCTCGGTGGGGAAAAGTACCCTGCCGTAACCAACATAGGCCGCAACCCTACCGTGAACGGCGAGCATACCACCATAGAGACCCACATGCTTGGCTTTGACGCGGATATATACGGCCAAACGCTGAAGGTGGAGTTCATTGAGCGCATACGCGGGGAAATACGCTTCCCGGACGTGCATACGCTTGCCACGCAAATGAAGGCGGACGGCGAAAAAGCCCGCGATATATTAAAAAATAGTTGATATGCCGTTTACATGCGGTGGGAAATATGGTATACTTCACTCAGAACCGGCTGCTGTGTTCGGCGACGACTCCGACGCTTTACTCGGCGCTGGGCGATATAATTATCAGGAGGATAAAAACAATGGCAACCAAACAGGAAATCATAGCGAAGTTTCAGCTTCATGAGGGCGACACGGGTTCACCCGAGGTGCAGATAGCTCTGCTTACCAACCGCATCAACCACCTTAACGAGCACCTTAAGGAGCATAAGAAGGACCATCACTCCCGTCGCGGCCTTTTGAAGATGGTTGGTCAGCGCCGCGGCCTGCTCAACTACCTCAAGGAAACCGATATAGAGCGTTACCGCACCATACTTGCCGAGCTGAACCTGAGAAAGTAAGTTTTGCAAAGACGCTTAGGAGGTTTATAAGATGGGAACTCTACACATAATTCTTAACATAGTGCTGATACTCGCCTCCGCCGCGCTTGTGGTTTCGGTACTGATGCAAAAGACCAAGAGCAGCGGCCTTGGCAGCGCATTCGGCAGCGATACCGCCTCCTTCAACACCGCCCGCAATAAGGCGGTCAGCAAGGAAGCCAAGCTGCAGAAAATCACGCTTATACTGGGCATTGTTATCGCCGTGCTTACCATAGCGATGATGTTCGTAAAATAAGCATCGATCCTAATGCAACGGGGACGCGCCATGTTAGCGCGTTCCCTTTTTCAAACCATGTATAAAGGGGGTGCCGAAGCATGCCTATAACCAAGGGCACAAGGCAGGTGGCGGAAAACCGCCGCGCCAGGCACGATTATTTTATAGAGGACACATATGAATGCGGCATAGCCTTGGTAGGGACCGAGGTTAAAAGCGTGCGCGCGGGCAAGGTGAACCTGAAGGACAGCTATGCGCAGGTGAAGAACGGCGAAATGCTGCTGGTGGGGATGCATATAAGCCCATACGACCAGGGCAACATATTCAATAAGGATCCGTTCCGCACGCGAAAGCTGCTGCTGCACAAGCGGGAGATACGAAAGCTCAATTCCCTTTCCCAAACGGATGGATACAGCCTTATCCCCACCCGCCTTTATATACGCGACGGGTTGGTGAAGGTAGAGCTTGCCGTGGCCAAAGGCAAAAAGCTTTACGATAAGCGGCATACCATGGCCGAGCGGGACGCCAAGCGCGATATGGATCGCCGCATGAAAAGCGTTGATTGACGCGAAGAAATATAGTATAATATAATCCCCTGAAAAAAGGGGACATCACTTATCATGGGGCCGTAAATGGTTTCGACGGGGATCACGGGGGCCGGATAAGCGAGCCGAAGCCCCGCGCTTCGTAAAAAGCGGGAAAATTAAAAATTAACTGACGAAGCTAATTTTGTACCCGTCGCTGCGTAAGCAGTGACCGTCCGCCCTTAGGTTCCCACGCCTAAGGATACGGGCGTCATCAATGTGGGGAACCAACCTGCGTAAGCTTTGCCGCAGGCGGGATATATGAAGCTACCGCAAGCGCCGACCCTGCCGCCGGGGGCTCCGCCGAGGGAATTGTAAATCAGCGGCTACGCTCGTAGAAAGTCTTGCTGAAGGGTTTTCGGACAGGAGTTCGACTCTCCTCGGCTCCACCAGATGGACATTACACGAACACCTATTATTTCAAAGGCGGCTTTGCTGTCATGGTGTGGCTGTAATGTCAACAACAGAAAAGCAAGGGTCAAGGCACCAAGCCTTGACCCTTGCTTTTCTATTATTTGTTTTCTTGCTCCTCCTGCCACTTGGCGAACTCCTGTTGCCCCTGTTCGCTGTCATAATATTTTCGTATCTCTGGGACAAGGAAACGGGCAAAGGACTCTATGATGGACTGTGGAAGCTCAATATCATATCGCTCCTGCCGGACTTCCTTATCTGCCATAGTGTGTATCTCCCGAATATTCAATTTTCAAGGTGCAAATCAATCCCGTTCTACCCGTCCTTCCTGCGGTGCTTGCCGCTGCTGGATTTCCCGCCGCATTTCCGGCGGGATTTTGCTGATAAACTGCCGTAGCTGCTCATTTTCCTGTTTGAGCTTTGCCGCCTCCAACTGCCGCTTGACGCTGTTTTCGTCCTTAACCTTTTCTTTCAGGCCGTCATTCTCCTGCATCAGATAGTCAATGGTGGCTTGATACTTCTTGACCTGTCTGAGATGGACCTCCAGCCGGGGGAAGAACTTGTCTAACATAGCAAGGGCTTCCTCCCGTTTTTTCCCGGCGTTCATCATCGTAATGTCGGAAATCGTCTTTTCGATGGCCTGCTTCTGCTTGATGAGGCTGACCAATTGCTTGAACAGCCATGTGGGGATATGCTTCCGCTTGGTGACAAGTGCGCTCTCGCCCCGTTTGAGGATCGGGAATTGCTTTTTCATGTGGGCGTGAAATTCGTCCTGCCACTTGGAGAGCTGCGCCCGGTTGCCGAGGATTTCCTTTGCCGACAGCCGTCCGTCCTCTGTGATAGGCGTGAAGCACAGGTGCAAATGGGGCGTTTTCTCGTCCATGTGTACCACAGCGGAGAAGATGTTGCCCTTGCCGATTTTCCTCTCCATAAAGGCAACCGCCTCGCTGAAAAAGGCTTTGATCTCCACGTTTTTCCTGCGCTCGAAGAACTCCGGGCTGGCGGTGATAAGGGTGTCCACAAACATGGTGCTGTCCTTGCGTGTCTTGCAGCCCGCCGCCTTGATACGGGTGTCTATCTCTTGCCGGTAACACTTTCCCGGCTGAACAATGTGAAAATTATCCGTGCTGCGGGCGGTGTCAATATCCGGGTTGCTGGCGTACTGCTCCTTTGTGCGCTCATGGTGCGCTTCCAACGCCCCGGCTGGCCCCGCTTTGTGTTTGGCAAACCGTAGGATTGCGTATTCTGCCACTCTGCTCCTTTCCCCATTCCATTCCTTTCCTATTCGGGAGTTTTCCACAGGGAAAATCCAACAGAAAATATCTCTGATTGATTGGAATGGATATAAATAAATCTTTTTAATCTTTGTATTTCTATATACCGTCTGCTTTTGGTACTTCAAGAGGATTGATTTTCATACTTCACGTGTACGGTTTTCAGTCCTCCGGCGTTCCACAACGGGATTTCTTGAAGTCGGTGTTTGATACCTCTTCATAGGATTTTGGGTAAATGCGGTTGGGTTTTCCACAGCCCTGCTTCTTAATGTCAATCAGCTCCGCATACTGCAATTCCCGCAGGGTGTTGACCGCCTTTTGCCGCCCACAATGGAGCAAGTCCACCACTTCATTGATGGGATAGTACAGGTAAATGCGCCCGTACTCGTCCGCCCAGCCGTTCTTGCGGGAAAGGTCTGTCCGGCGCAGGATAAAGGCGTAGAGCAGTTTCCCCTCGTTGGACAGCGGCGTGAATGTGGGGGCTTCAAAGAGAAAATTTGGCAGCCGCGTGAAACTGATGGCTTTCTCCGGCTGATGGATATATATGGTGTTTGTCATAGTGCTTTTGTGGACAGTTAGAAGCCCGTTTTACAGGGTGGACGATAAATGATACCACCCGCCCTGGTTTGGGATTTGCAAAGCCTTGAAATGCCTTGCTTTTTTGCCCTCTAAATGTCCACTCTTGACCTCCGTTTCCGTTCACTTTCTGCTTTCTGCCGCCTGTGAACTATGGCGGCGCACTCCGGGCAGTATTTCGCCCGGTTGGATTTAGGAAGAAAGGCTTGCCCGCAGACGGCGCAGCGGCGGGTGTCCTTGTCCTTGAATATCTCCGCTTCCAGCGTCCCGGTCAGCGGCAGGACAGCCCACCGAAACCACTTGCAGCAGACAGAAAAGGAAATCGTCTGCGGGCAGGTGTGGGTGTCGCCATCGTCAAGGGCGATACAAGTCCCGTTGTCATAGTTGCAGCACTCCCGGCGAATAAGGGAATTGGCCTGCTTGCGCTGCCCCGGTGTCATCCGGGGCAGCGTCCCATTCATCCCCCTTTCTATGGGCGGCAAGTGCTTGATACTGATTGATTATCCCTCTTTTCTGTTGGTATTCGATCGACCGTGGGATAAGTGTACCACGAAAAAATGCAATCCCCATTTTTCTGCGGGAATTGCATTTGCCGTAAAATATACACTTTAGAAATTGCAAACTTGCAATTTCTGCGGTATAATAGAAAATAGTTAGGAGGTGCGGCCTTATGTATTTGCCCGGAACAATCGGGGACTTAATCGGTGATCTACGGAAGAACATGGACTTAAACCAAAAAGAGCTTGCGGAGAAAGCTGGCATATCGGAATCGAAGTTGAGCCGTATCGAGAGCGGCGAAACGAAGAACATCAACTGTGATACCGTTGTTAAAATTGCAAAAGTGCTGAATGTATCTACCGATTACCTGCTTGGCCTCACCACAATCCGAAATCCAAAGCAAATCGACATAGAAGCTCTTGGCCTGTCTGAACAGGCGGCGGTGCGTCTGTTCTCGCCCATGTTCAAAACGGAAATCCTAAACCGCCTCTTGGAGCATAAGCGGTTTCCCTATCTGATGGATTTAATCGCCGTTTACTTTTCCGGCGCAGCGGTAGAGGGAATTATTGCCCGCAACGAAATTTTCAGCCTTGCTATGTCCGCATTAGAGGATTTTCGTAAGGAACAGCCGGAGCATAGTGAGGGAATCCATCAAGACAGGGTATTCATAAACAGCCAAAAGCTCGGCAAGAACGAAGCGGAGCTGGAGCAAATTAAAAACACCTTTATCAGCATCTTAAAAGATATTCGTAAGGATATGGAAGAACAGAAGCCCACAACCCCGGTCGTAGCAAGAGAGAAGTGGCAGCAGATTATGACGCAAATCTCTGATACAGCAGAAAAACCAGCCGAACAGCCCACCGCAGATGATATAGCGGGACTTCTGGCAAAGGGCATCGGGCAGACCGGGATGCTGGACGAAGATGGAATAGATATGCTTCAACAGGTAGCGAAGCAAATGTTAGAGAAAAGTAAAGAAATTTGACGGGAATGGAGAACACAAAATGGCTGAACGAGTAATTGACTATATTTCTGGAATTGAAGTCCCTGCAACACCCGAAGAAATAGAGGCAACACAGGTATTTTCAAAATTGTTGGTGGAAGATTATGGTTATCCTAAAGAGCATATCCAGACAAGACCACAATTTAGGGTAAAAGTACGACCATCTGATACAAAGAAAGAATACCCTGTTGACATTGCGGTTTTCTCTGACCCTAACAAAACAGACGATAATATTTATATTATTGTCGAGTGTAAGAAGAAAAACAGAAAAGATGGGAAAGGACAGTTAGAGGATTATTTGCGCTTATCAAAAGCCTCGTTAGGCGTATGGTTTAATGGAGATGAGGTTTTGTATTTGCGAAAATATGAAACTGATGGAAAAGTCCTTTTTACAGAAATCCCAAATATCCCGCTTTTTGGACAGCGTGTAGAGGATGTTGGTTTATTCAAGCGCGGAGAATTAAAGAAAACCCATAACCTCAAATCTATTTTCAAAAATATTCGTAACTACTTGGCAGCGAATAATACAGGTCAGACCTTAGATACAGAATTTGTACCGCAAATCATCAACATCATTTTTTGCAAAATTTACGATGAAAGATTTACTAAGAAAGAGGATATTGTAAGTTTTCGTGCAGGTATTGATGAGGAGCAAAACAGTATTTCGGAGCGTATTCAAAGACTGTTTTCTCTTGTGAAAGAAAAGTATCCTGATGTTTTTGATGAGACTGATAAGATTACACTTTCCCAAAATTCTATCGCCTATATTGTAGGTGAATTGCAGCAATATTGCTTGATTGATAGTGAACGAGATGTAATAGCAGATGCGTTTGAAACTTTTATTGGTCCCTCTTTGCGTGGCGGGCAAGGACAGTTTTTTACTCCAAGAAATGTTGTAAAGCTATTATTGTCCCTTGTGGATCCGTCTCCAAAAGATAAGATAATGGATCCCGCTTGTGGGTCTGGTGGTTTTCTTGTAGAGGCACTTAGATACATCTGGAAAAAAGTTGAGATACAGTGTTCAGAGCTTGGCTGGCCCGATTCGGAGATTACGGCAGAGAAACAGGAAGTTGCGATAAAAAACTTCCGGGGAATTGATAAAGAGAGCTTTTTAAGTAAGACAACCAAAGCGTATATGGCATTATTAGGTGATGGGCGTGGCGGCATCTATTGTGAGAACAGTCTTGAAAACCCCAGCAGTTGGTCTATGGACGCACAGAACGCCATCCATGACGGTGGCTTTAAGGTTATCCTCACAAACCCTCCGTATGGCTCTAAGCTCAAAATTGATGATACATCAATTCTGACACGCTTCCAGCTTGGCCATAAATGGAAAAAAGGAAAAGATATTGAGGAACTTGAGAAAACAAATACTCTCCTCGACGCTCAAACGCCACAAGTTCTTTTCATCGAAAAATGCCTTGCATTACTTGAGCCAGACGGTAGGCTTGGTATCGTTGCACCAGAGAGTATGTTTTGTAACCCAAGCCATAAATACATAATGAACTATGTTGAAAAGCACGCTCGAATTGATGCTGTTGTGTCCATGCCGGAAGAACTTTTCCAGCCTAATACCCATGCCAAAACCTGTATTGTCGTTTTAACTAAGTATGGGAAGAAGTGCAAAGCAAACGGCGATCATACCATTTTCATGGCTGTCGCAAAATGGTGTGGACATGATTCCCGTGGGCTGGAAATTCCCTTTGACGATATACCCTTGATTGAAGAACGCTATCAGAAATACAAGGCTGGCGAAACCTTGAAGTACGACCATTTAGGTTTCACTATTAAAAAGTCTGAAATTGTAGATAGTATCTATTTGCCCATTTACTATAATCCGGAGATCGTAGAGCAATTAGAGGGATTGCGCAAGGATTATGATTTAGTACGCTTTGGTGATCTGGTGGAGACAGGTGTTGTTTCTGTCTCCACTGGCGATGAAGTGGGGAAGCTTGCTTATGGTACGGGGCAGATACCTTTTATTCGCACATCTGATATTGCAAATTGGGAAATAAAAATCGACCCCAAACAGGGGTTAAACGAAGAACTCTATAACTCATTAAAAGAAAAACAGGATGTGCAAGCTCATGATATTTTGATGGTCAAAGACGGAACATATCTGGTAGGTACCTGCGCTATGGTATCTGAAAGTGATACAAAGATGGTATTTCAAAGTCATCTGTATAAAATTCGTTGTAACGACCATGAAAAAGTTAATCCGTGGCTGCTTTTGGCACTGCTCTCCTGCCCGATTGTAAAGCAACAAATCAGATCGAAGCAGTTTACCCAAGACATCATTGATACATTGGGAAGAAGAATTTATGAATTGGTACTCCCTTTCCCAAAAGATGAAGCAAAGAAAGTAGATATAATCAACAGCGTTCAGCAGGTATTCAACAAACGAAATGAGGCAAAAAATCTTATGAGGAGAACCCTGCTGAATGTAACACCTGTTCATGATTTTGAAGAAGATAGTAATTTTTTGACGTTAATTTGATGGGGGGAGCATAATCTTATATACCCGCTGCCGCTTCTGAAATCGAACAGGCTTTTTGCTCATTTCCATTCGCAAAAATCTGTCCGCTTTCATGCCGGTAAAAACAGGTGTGTAGCAAAACACAACACACCCGTTTTCCCTGCCAGCCGCACCAGCAGGTATAACACACTACACCTTTGTTCCAAAGGTCGTGTGCCAAATGGGTACCCTTTGGAAACCCTCTTTTTGTCGGAGCGCAGCCACACTTCGCAATTTTGCTTGTGCGACCCGTCCTCCAAAACTACAAAAAGGGAGCGCATTACCACCCGGCAATCCGGCAGTAATGCGCTCCCTTTTTGCTGCCCCGTCTGTCCGCAGCCGAGGCACATTTGTGATTGCCTTTGCGGGTCAATCCCAAATACGATAAGCATAATTTTTTGAAATTATGCTTATTTAGGGTTGAATGATATGGCGTTATCTGATATAATAAAACCACAAAACCGGGAGGCGATTCCCTTGAAAGAAGTTGCGGAAAGATTGCGGCATTTGCGGGAGAGCGTCAAGCTGTCGCAGGTGAAGATGTCAGAGGTTGTCGGCGTGAAACAATCAAGCCTAAACCGCTATGAACTTAACCAAGCCTCGCCCACCTTTGAAACCCTTACCCGTTATGCGGATTACTTTGATGTGTCTATGGATTATATCTTTGGGCGCACCGATAACCCGCAAGGAAAGCTGTACGAATACAAACCCAAAATCGAGCAGACCGACCCGGAGATGAAAAAGTTTGTGGAGATGTGCTTTGACCCGAAATCGCCTATGAGTGAGCGGCTGAAAGAAACGCTGCTGGCGATGCTAAAGGAGGGGAAAGAATGAGCAGCACAAGTGAGAGAATTTTTTTGCCCTGTGAGTGTAAATGCTGTATGCTTGTCATAGAAAAAACGATGTGGGAAGATGGCGACATTGATTACGACATCTCCATCCAAGACTCCAGGTATGACCATGGATACAATACACTGTGGGGCCGCATAAAAAGGGCGGTGAAAATACTGTTTGGCAAGCCCATTTACTACAACGATGTTTACCTGTCGGGCGAGGAAACATTCAAAAGACTTATAATTGATATGGAGAAAATGTCAAAGCTGACCTTTGGCAAAGGCGGTGACGCAGATTGAACATTGTCATTTACGCCCGCTATTCCAGCCACAGCCAGACCGAGCAATCCATCGAGGGGCAGCTTCAAACCTGCTATGAGTTTGCCAAAAACAACGGGCATATCGTAATTGGCGAATACATTGACCGGGCGCAGAGCGGGACGACAGACAGCCGGGCTAAGTTCCAGCGCATGATTGCCGATAGCGACAAGCACACTTTTGACGCTGTTCTCGTCTATCAGCTTGACCGCTTTGCCCGTAACCGCTATGACAGCGCAATCAACAAAGCCAAGCTAAAAAAGAATGGTGTCCGGGTGATCTCCGCAAGGGAGAACATCAGCGATGATGCAAGCGGTATTCTCGTTGAGGGCGTATTAGAGAGCATGGCTGAATACTACTCGGCAGAGCTATCGCAGAAAATACGGCGGGGCATGGACATCAACGCCGAAAAGTGTTTGAGCAACGGCAGCAATCCCGGCCTCGGTTACCGTGTGGACGAAGAACGCCGCTTTCATATCGACCCGGAGGGGGCGGCGGTTGTCCGTGAGATTTTCGAGATGTACGCCAGCGGAAAGACTGTCGCGGAAATCACCAAGTATCTCAACGCAAAGCAAGCAAAGACCTCGCTGGGCAAGGAGTTTAACAAGAACAGCCTGCACCGCCTTTTGCGAAATAAGCGGTACATTGGCTATTACATCTACAAGGACACCGAAACACCGGACGGTATGCCCCGCATTATCGAGAACGAGCTTTTTGAACGGGTGCAGCATATCCTTGACCGCAACAAGAGAGCCCCCGCTCGTTCCAGAGGCAAGGAAGAATATCTGCTGACAACTAAGCTGTTCTGCGGCTATTGCCGGGAGATGATGACGGGTTACGGCGGCACAGGCAAATCCGGCAAGAGCTATCATTATTACGCCTGCAACAACTACAAGCGGCGCAAGTGCAAGAAGAAAGTTATCAACAAAGAGAAGATTGAGGATAGGGTTGTTTTGGAGTGCCGCAAGCTGCTGACTGACCGAAACATTGAGAAAATTGCCGCTTCGGTTGCCTCTGCTTGCGAGACCGATTATGACAGCTCCGCTATAAGGCGGATTAAGGCTGCCATACAGGAAGCGGACGCCGCCATTGAAAACCTCTGGAAAGCGTTGGAGCGTGGACAGTCCGTTGATATGATAACCGAGCGCATCGAGAAGCGCAAACGGGAAAAGGACGAGCTTCAAGGGCAGCTTGCCATTGAGATGGGGAAGCAAATCACTTTCACCGCCCCGCAAATCAAGGCGTTCCTCTACTCGCTCAAACGGGGCAATATCAATGACGAGAACAACCGCCGGGGGCTTATCAATATTTTCTTACGGGCAATCTACCTCTTTGATGACCGTTTTACGCTGATTTTGAACGGCGGCGACAGACAGATTACCATTGACGATATTCTGCTGGACGATATAGAGGAATACTTTGATGGTGTGATGTCAAGCTGTGCAGAGTGTTCTCCGTTGGTTGCAGACGCTCCACCAAAACAATATAATCCGAACCTTGTACCAATTGGTCATGGGTTCGGATTTCTTGTTTTTATAGAAGAAGTTGAAGACTGGTAATAAAGAAACCGGGAGGACTGCCAATTAGGGCAATCCTCCCGGTTTCTTTATGTAGATGCACTGTCTGAAATCTCCTTCTTTGCTTTCCATTCGGCAAATGCCTTTTTGCCATCTTCGCTTTAGTAGTACTTCTGAATTACCGGAAGCAAACTCCGTGCCAGCGATTCGAAGACGTATTCCGGGATTTCGGCTGCATCCATGCTGCTTTGAATATTCGCTTTTTCTGTGTTCACATAGTACCTCCTTTATCGCTTCTGTAGAACATTTAGGCGCATTTGGGGACGATCATAAGAAAAAATATTCCCCTGTGTTTTCTCAGCACTTGTGGGGCGGAAAACCCCTTGTTTTCGACCTTTATTCGTGCGATATTGCGCCATCCCCTTTTAGCTGAATCAGCTTTGCGTCCGCCGGGTAGTTCAGCGTAATGAGGGCGGGCTTGCCCAAGCCCTGCTTTTTTCGGATAATCAAGCCGCTGTATTCCAGCTCCCGGAAGATCCGCGTGGCGCTCTGGCGGCTGCGGAACGCTCCGGAGTGTCAACTTGTCCACCGTCTGAAAAACCGGTGCCGGAAAACCCACATATGGAAAATCCCGTTGTGGTCAAAGTTCTTCCCTCTGCCGCGTTTTCAACAATTCCCACACGTCAGCCATTCGCTCTTTCAGCTCGGCAGCGTCGGCATCGTAAAAATGCCCGGTGCTGTTGATACGGCGGCAGATCTGGTTGATGTTTCCTGCAACTCGGCTGACGGCAGCAGCCAGTTTCTTTTGCTCGGTGTAATCCACTTTGATGACATAGCCGTCGATCGCCATCTTGCGTAGATAGGCTCCCATATTACGGGTGCCGAGCTGCGCCATCTTGTGTTGTATGAGCTTCTTCTCTTGTTCGGTGACGCAGAACTCAATTCGTATTGGTCTTGTTCGGTCTGCCATAAAAACACTCCCTTCAATTTACAACGGACATTATTCAGCCCATTGGGGGGATAATCCCCACAGATTTTTTGTTTTTCCTTTCACCATACAACGGACATTTTTTCAGCGTTTGTCCACCGGTACGCGAAGATTTCAATAAAAAACGCGCTCTCGGTTTTTCTGGAAACGAGAGCGCATTGGAGATACGTGTATAAGATTTTAGAGAATAGCAAGCACATCCGGTGTCCGTACACACCGGAAAAATGAGCGTTTCAGCCTTGCAGCCGATACGCTCATTTTCTCTTTTGGGAAAGTCCCAAACCCTTGATTTCTGAATTAGAAATTCTTTCTGAACTTTGCGGGAAACCTATTGATTTTATTCGCTAATCGGATTATAATATAAAATAATTTATTATAACTATGATCAGGTGAACAAGCCGAGAGGATAGACCGGGAGGGCTGCAACCATGAAGTATCTTTCTGTCCCGCAGACCGCCGAGAGGTGGGGTATCTCGTCACGGCGCATACAGATATTGTGCAACGAGAAACGCATACCGGGTGCGGTGAAAATCGGCAACAGATGGGCAATCCCCGATGATGAGCCGAAGCCCTCAGATGCGAGAATCAAAAGCGGGAAGTATGTCAAGAAGCCCGTTAAAAATGAAAAATGAGCCGCAGATTATATCAGCGACTCTAACTCGAAATAATGGGGTCTATTCCAGCTCGCGGGTGCGAATGGGCGCACTGACCCCTTGGTTACGACTCTACCTAATCGTCGATTCGACAGACAATGACAGCGTTGGACAAAGATTTAGTCCTTCCGACACGGGATAGGTCTTTGTCCAACATAAGAATTTACATGTACGGAGGATTACGTAATGTCAAAATTTGAAATCTTTCAGACAGCAATCAATGTAGCCACAGTTCTTATTGCCCCAATCGTTGCCGTAATTGTTGGACAGAAACTGCAGGATAAAGGTCAGAAGCGCAAAGATAAGATGGAAATTTTCAGAGTGCTTATGATGAATCGCGGTATTGGCTGGACTGCCGATACCGTTCGTGCCTTAAACATCATTGATGTTGTTTTCTCAGACGATGATAGTGTTAGGGCAAGATGGAAGGAGTATTATAACCAGCTCTGTATTCAGACACCAAATGTTATGCAGCGCAAGCAAATCCAAGAGGCACAAGACAAATTAATAGAGGCCATAGCTCAGTCACTTGGATATAAAAAGCAGGTGACTTGGGAGACAATTCAAAATCCATATATTCCTCAAGGAATGCTAAATGCCATGAAACAACAGCAGAATATTCAAAACGGACAAGAGCAGTTGGCAAGTGCAGTAGAAATATTTACAAAAGCCTTTGGATCTGCAAATTCTCAACCAGATAGTACAACGGTTCAGCGAAAGGAGGATACCCATGCCAACACTTGAATGGATTGGAAAGAGCAAGGTGATCAATCACCATCAGGACGTGCTGTTTCGGGTGTTGGAGCGCAAGTACAGCTTTGATGAAAACGGACAGCACGAGGCGGACAACGGCAGCGAAAACATGATCATCCGGGGCGATAATCTGGAAGCCCTGAAAGCCCTGCTGCCCCGGTATGAGGGGCGCGTCAAGTGCATCTATATCGATCCGCCCTACAACACCGGCAATGAGGGCTGGGTCTACAACGATAATGTCAATGACCCGAAGATCAAGAAGTGGCTGGGCGAGGTTGTAGGCAAAGAGGGCGAGGACTTGACCCGCCATGACAAGTGGCTGTGCATGATGTACCCACGGTTAAAGCTGCTGCAAAAGCTGCTGGCGGATGATGGATGCTTAATTATAAGCATCAGCTACCATGAACTACATAATCTTGTAAATCTCTTGCGAGAGATTTTTGGGACAAAGCAGATTGTGACTGTCACAGTACAAACTTCTGGTGGGAAACCATCAGGCGGTTTTAACTATGTGCAAGAGTATCTGGTTTTTGTTGTGCCTGCGGACTTTCATGCAAACGCACTTGATTTTTGTGGTGGGAATAACAGAACGCCATTCGAGGGGCTTACACTGAGTACGTTCGACAAGACACAACGTCCAAATCAGACATATCCAATTTTTATAGACAAAAATGGTGTATTTGCTGGTGTAGGAAAATCATTGCAAGAGCAAATTGATGACGGCTCATACACCGGGGAGAAAGCTGATTTTCCATATGACTACTCTATCGCTCCACAAGGGACAGTTGCCGTTTGGCCCGTAACAGCAAAAGGCAAGCAGTGTGTCTGGCGGCAGATTTCAGGACGATTACAAGCGGATTGGGAAAAAGGCTATATAAAAATCTCAAAAAACAAAAGCGGGAGCAATCAGAACCAATACAGTGTCCAGTATCTGCCAAGCGGAGTTATCAAGAAAATCAAAGACGGCGAGTTGGAAGTTTTAGGGCATGAAGATGGTGTTCCGACGTTGTTATTTGGAGAAAATCAGACCGTAGGTGGACAGGTTCCTACGATATGGGCTGAAAAAGTATTTTTCACTGTTAACGGAACGCAAACGCTTAAAGACATTTTTCCTGAATCGCCTAAAACGTTCGACTATCCGAAATCGGTTGCACTGATTGAAAGCGTGGTTCAAGCAATCACAAAAGATGCCGATATTATCCTTGATTCTTTCGCCGGTTCCGGCACTACCGCCCACGCTGTCCTCAACATGAACAAGGAGGACGGCGGGCACCGCAAGTTTATCCTCGTTGAGATGATGGACTACGCCGACAGCATCACCGCCGAGCGCGTGAAGC
>ERZ827520.1089-NODE-1089-length-34828-cov-5.298795_pt1 | contig 34828 bp, 40 predicted proteins | sample MGYA00519581_ERZ827520 | MGnify/ENA primary metagenome ERZ827520 (study PRJEB31778, sample SAMEA3449339) | human gut metagenome | biome: human gut; feature: human-associated habitat; material: faeces | place: United Kingdom | collected 2010/2012 ...
TTTCCCTTGACTGCGCTCTCTGGCCTTTGTGTAACCTATGTTTGACGCGGATACAAAGAGCGTATAAAATTATGAAGGAGGTGCTTGACAATGATGCGTAGTTCAGGATTATTAGATGAACATTCGCTTTTAAAGAAATGTGAAGACGATTTATTCCGATTGGCGTTGGTTAAACTCGAAAAGAAAGAAGCGGAAAGACTACAGGCAGAATCGGAGACGGGGAATGATGAATTCTCCGCCGAGGACATGGAAGACGCGTTTAGGCGGTCATTGCCGAGAGCAGAGCGCACCATACAGGGTGAACTACGAAAACAACATATACTGGCTTTCTGCAAAACCACACTGCCGCGTGTGTGCAAAGCAGCTGCTTGCATTTTATTGGTTTTGTTTATAGGGGCGACAACAGCGTTGGCCGTAAGCAAGACTGCGAGAGTGTATTTGAAAGAATTCTTAATTAATATCGAAGAAGAGTATACAGAGATCGGATTCATAGACGACGCAGATACTTATGTCGATGTACCTGAAGGTTGGGGCGGAAAGTATTTCATGTCGTACATTCCTGATGGTTTCGACCTGATAGAGATACTTCCAGGCAGTACGATAAACAATGTATGCTACATAAATGAAGCAGGAGATTGGTTGCGGTTTTCCGAGTATGCTTCTTCTGTCCGCGGAAATATCGACACGGAAGGAGCATTGGTGACATTGTCAACGATGAACGGGCAAACAATGCTGCGCGTTGAAAAAGAAGGGCGTGTTACACTCGCCTGGGCGTATGCAGAATCATATTTCCTCGTGTCATATGACGGTCGGCTGCAGGTGGCGGAAGAAATAGCTAAGGCGGTTGTGCAAATACGTTGATTTCTTTATGTTAATTTTCGGAATGGCTGCAACATTTTCCCTCTTTTCGAGTTTAGTATTATGAACAGACTCAAAAGGAGGGATTTTTAATATGAAGAAGGTTCTGGCACTATTACTCCTCGTCATTCTTCTTGGCACGAATAGTGCAGTCGCGCAACAGGCAGACAGGCTAATCATTACGCCATACTACTCGCACACGTTCAGTATTTTCGCAGGCCTGGAAATAAACGGAGGTGTTGCGACGTGCTGCGGTACAGTTACCGGACGGTATAATTATACTTTCACAGCGATAAAAGTGACATTGCAAAAGCGCGAGGTTGGAAGCGAAGATTGGGAATATGTCGATTCTTGGAGTAAAACGGCCGCCGGCCGCTTTACAGCACAGGTCGAAGAAACAAAATCCGTTTCGAGCACATATGACTATCGCGTGTATGTCAAGGGAACAATTACCGACAGTGAGGGTGTTATTCTGGAGACCACATCAAAATACTCGGCAATTGTGCGCTATTAATAGTGTGATTTTAGTTTAATCTGAAATCTGACTCACGCAATACGCGAGGTTTCAGATATCATGAATAGGTAGAACGGGAGGTGGTAGCCGCTTGCTTATACAGCAACGACAAGAGAACAGGAGGTGAGCGGCAAATGCGCAGGAAGAAATAAAAGTCCTTTTTATTCCCTTCGCCAGATAACTGGCGTCTATCTGGCAGATACAAAATTGTAAAAGAATCATGTGTTTACAAGACCAAGATCAAAATAATACTTTGGAGGGAAGATTCATGTTACGTAAACTGCTTTGTGCCCTGATGGTGGCAACTCTTTTGTTTATCCTTGCAGTTCCTGCGTTTGCTGCTACGACGCGCTATTGTCCGATTTGTGATGAGGACACGAGCTGGGCGAATATTTGTTCTGGTTCTAAGAAAAACAATACCGGCTATTATAACCATACCGGTACAACCGGTGAAGTTTGCAATTTCTATCTCACCTACTTCTATACATCCCAAAAGTGCCAGAAATGCTATAGTAGTATATTTCGGCTCAGCACGACACACTTGGAAACAGCAACGCATAATGTGTGCGGTACTTTTGATCGGTGTGCCTACTAAAGTAACTCCTTAGCTCGATCAGAGCAAATTAGTCCAAGGGGAAGGCCGTCCTTTGTGATGGCTTTTCCCGATATCTCTTGAAGGAGGAATATCATGTTCGGTATCAGAAAGGTTAATCACCATATTCATAGAGTGTTACTCTGCATTGTTCTGCTTCTTTTCATGGTCATTCCCTTCGGAGGTGAGGCGGAGTCTTTTTACCGGTCGAATAAACCGATACAGTATGCAGTTGGCGCAAACTACGTTTGGGTTGTTGAAGGTGAGAATGTATCAACAGTACAGATAAGCAGCGGAGAAAAACAAGCGGTAGGGGTTATCAAGAGCATTGTTCGTATTGCTTCTGAGGCGGATAATCTTGTTTATCTTGTTAATTCAGCAGGCAGACAGACTTTAGCTATGATTGACAATAATGGTCATGAACTCTATTGTGTTGAAATTCCTTCAGAAATGGATGTTTGGCAAATTGAGGTAAATCAAAATACGGTTTATGTATTAGGCGAATTTGCTGATGAAGCGAGTTCCGAGGTCGATATGCACGGGCACGCACATGCAAATAGGGCAGTGTATCAGATTACTCCATATATCGATCATAGCTTTGAAAAGCTTATAATTGACGGGTGGAATAATGAATACATTACGTCACTAGCGTTATCGGATGATTATCTTTATACATATAGCAGCGATACCCTTGAAGCCTGCGCCGTTGAACTAAAAACCCACACGCTTGCACAGACGCCGGTTAGCGTGACGCATCTGTCTTATATAACGCCGGCAAATACGGTCGATGGAATACCGCATTTGTATGCGCTGTGTTATTCTGACCAGGCAAGCCTTTGGCTGGTAAACATGCAAAGCGGCGAAAAAACAAAAGTAGTTGCAAAACTGCCTGACGATTGTTACGGTCTGCGCCGTTCTCGCGATACGCTGTACACGCTTGATGCCAAGGGGACAACGCTGCTGTCTGTACCAATTGAAATGGGAAACAAGTCGGAATCTATTACAATCATCAACTCACTGCGAGAAAATACGCAGCGCATGAGGAAAGCTACAGAACTGTTCCATACGCGTTATCCCGATATCGAAATCGCTTTTCAGTGGATCGACGATCCCCGCATTCTTTCGACCGGCATTATGTCTGGCGCGGAAGGGTATGACATCATTTGCGTACAGGAACACATGAGCGTAACAAGTTCGGCAATGATGTATAAAGCGGGTGCGATTGTGAAATTGAGCGATTATGAAGACATCACCGCATTGCTGCCCGAATTCCTTGATATGTTCGGACCGGTATCAATGGAAGGGAATTTGTATGGGGTGCCCGAAATGGTATTGCCATATTTCTGGGAAGTCGACTCTGCGATAGCAGAAAAAATTGGATGCGATATACCGAAATCAAGCTGGACATGGCATGATTTTTTCGCGCTTGCCGATAGCGTAGCGCAATATAATCGGCAAAACAATGAGCATATTGTGCTTCTCTACGATCCCAATTTCCTTCCATATTTCTTAATTCAGTATAACGCAAACACGGTGGATGTGATGAATGGGACTGCGGCGTATACTGATTCTGAATTCATTGCGTTATTGGCGGAATGGCGAGGCGTATACGACATGGGGTTGATTGATGACAGCAATGTAATTCCATCGAATGCGCTGTTTAAGACCTGCGCTACTGATTATTACGGAATGCAGTCCCGTGTTTTGATTTTACCGCCCGTTTTCAATGATGAGACCCGATACCCGATGGAATATGTTACAATGGAGGTGAGCGCCAACGCTTCCAACAAGGAAGCGGCGGTCTATTTTCTTGCGTGTTACATGACGCCAGAGGTACTACTGTCTGAACCGATTGATATACAGGGACAGTGGCTTACGGATATTGAGAGATATACTCGTTTTGATATTGAGATTTCACCTGAGAACGAAGCGCTTTGGCGAACCATACTGTCCAAAGGGACGCAGGATTATTTCATTGGCGATTTATACAGAGATCAGGGAAACACCCTGTATCCTCAACTGCTTGCCGGTGAAATAAGCGCGGAGCAATTTGCGCAGGTTTGTCAGAGAAGAGCGAATATGGTTTTAAGAGAGTAATCCAGAGGATGTGCGTTCACAATGAAGCGATATCATGTTCAAAACGAAAGAATGCGCCTGAGCATGGCGGGGTTACCTGCCGTGCTGGGCTTTTTATGCCTGTACATAGTGCCTGTTGGGATGACCATATGGTACTCTTTCTTAGAAAACAGCTTCACCATGATCTTTGCAGGCGTTGATAATTACCTGTACATATGGGCAAATGAATACTTTCAATTAGCTGTTCGCAACACAATCTGTTTGACTGTTACATTGGTTGCAAGCGCGGCAATGGTTTCGGTCATAATTGGGTATCTTCACCATAGATATACGAAATCAAACGGAGCAGGCACGCTGTTTTTGTTATTGCCATTGCTTATACCGTCAGGCGCGGTCGTATCCATATGGAAGACCGTGTTCAGCACATCATCGTTCAGCGGCACGATGCAGTCATATGCGGCCATTACATCATTGTTCGTATGGAAATATGCCGGGTTTGGCGCGGTTCTGATCGATACAGGATTGCAGAGGATACCAAACGAGATATCGCAAGCGGCGGAAATTGACGGCGCCGGAGCGAAAAAGATATATACGCGCATCCATCTTCCCATTTTGGGCAAAGACCTCGGCCTGCTCATTCTTTTCCTTCTTATGTTTGCGTTCCGCATCTATAAAGAAAGCTACCTGTTGTTTGGCGAATATCCCTGCGATGCCATGTACTTGGTTCAGCACTACATGAACAATCATTTTTTGAAAATGAACTTTCAAAATGTTTCCGCAGGAACGATCAGCTTTGCTTTCCTCATGTTCTTTATATATGGGATCGTGTATTGGCTGATGCAAGAGAACAGGAGGAACACGCTGTGAAACGGAGTGGGAAATGGATATTGCGGTTGATATATTTGCTGTTTGCAGGCCCGGTGCTGTTGCTGTTAGCGGCATCCTTTACTGGGCGAACAGGACTGTCATTGGAACAATATCGGTTGGCGTTTTCAGACGCGCGCTTTCTGGAGAGCTTGAAGAATGCCGTTGTGATTACCCTGCCCGCATTGGCAATTCATGTGCCGGTATCCATAACATCCGGGCTCATGCTCGCGCGGGGAAAGATCAAAGGAAACCGTCTGCTAAACGGAATTAATCTTCTTGCGCTGCTTTTGCCGTTTCAAGTGATTATGATGCCCGTTTACAAGATGAGCCACGCTGTTGGGCTGTTTGATACACAGTTTGCCGTGGTTATTTTGGCTGCTTTTTCGCCATTGGGACCTTTGATTATGGCTACTCTGATAAAGGGCGTTTCAGAGGAACAATGGGAAGCCGTATCGATAGAAACTTCTTCTGTTTGGAAGAAATTGCGGCATATCATACTCCCTCAAATAGCGGCCGGGATCATACTTCTTGTGATAATAACCTTTGCGGACATATGGAATATGGTAGAGCAGCCGTTGATACTACTATCCGCAACAAGCAAAAAGCCAATTTCACTTGCCTTCAACGATTTTATGAAAGGCAACACGGCATATCTGTGGGCGGGATCTTCCGTTTACGCCATGCCAATAATAGTACTCTATATCATAACAAGTCGCTTAATGAGGTCTCCGCATAGCATGTTCAAGAAGTGAAAGTAATGAAACGCCAAGAGAAGCTAACGGTCAGAGAATTAATGTGCATCATTGAAGAAGAAATTGAGGAGCCGCGCCAAGAGGGCTGGAACCTTCGACACAAATTGGTTGATATTCTTGTTATCGTACTTGTTGGAATAATCTGTGGCTGTGAGCAATGGATAGAAATTGAAGACTTTACACATGAGAAAGAGGCATGGCTGCGCGAATTTCTGGAGTTACCCAATGGAATTCCAAGCGATGATACCTATCGCCGGGTGATGGAGCGTATCAAACCCAAGCAACTGGAAGCAGCATACAGACGATGGGTGCTTCCCTACATAGGGAGCTGCATTGGCAAGCATATTGCTGTCGATGGCAAAACAGTTTGCGGGGTAAATAAAGGTGCTAGAGAAAACAAGTTGCACATCGTAAGTGCATGGGTACGGGAGGACGGTATTACGCTGGGACAAGTGCGTACTCGTGAGAAGTCTAATGAAATTACAGCAATTCCAGAATTGCTGGATGCTCTCGACATTCGGGGGGCGACGGTAACGATTGACGCAATGGGATGTCAAACTGAAATTGCCAAAAAAATCGTGGCAGCGCAGGCAAACTATGTGCTGGCAGTCAAACAGAATCAGCCAAGTCTCTATGAGGCAATAGCAGCGTATTTCACATGGGCAAAAACGATCCAACAGAAAAACAGACCTTGCTGCAGTTCAGCAGCTATGACGGCGAGCATGGACTGGACGCCATGTACATTGGACTGTTGAGGTGACGCATGATACAAATTGGTATGAATCTCAAAAAGAATGGAAGCAATTATCCTCTATGATTCATGTAACGCGAAAGAGGGAACAGCATGGAAACACGTCCATTGAACATGCATATTACATCAGCAGCGCTCGGTATGATGCCAAACACTTTGCTGAACTGATTCGCGGGCATTGGAGCATAGAAAACAATCTTCACTGGCAGCTAGACACACAATTTGGCGAAGATGCTTCGCAAATACACAAGGGTCACAGCCCTGAGAATCTTGCTGTGCTACGCAAAATTTCAAAGCTATTGCTCCAGATGGAGCCTGGCTTTAAGGCAAGCATCCACCGTAAGCAACGCAAGGCTTTAATGGTTCACGACTATCTTCTTTCTGTTTTAGCCGTGGCTCACCTTTTTGAATGAGGTCGCCCTGGGTGATATCGTTGGCATTGTTGACAGCAATGGAGCGCTTGTTGTAGAATACAAGCACAATGCATGGGGAAGCCATGTGAGCAAGACCGGCAGTATGGTGGATACTCTGGGTAGGCTGAATCCCTTCCGCTACAGAGGGTATATCTTTGATGAAGAAACCTGGATGTACTGGATGAAGGACAGATATTACTATCCAGAACTGCGCAGATTCATCGTGGCAGACGTATGCTTATTGATCTGTGTCAGATACGTTTGATAAGAAGAGGCTTTTACGCTGCCCAGCATCTCGTTTTCCATCCAGTGCATCATCCATTCCCGCAGGGTAATCCTGCATCGTGCGGGCGGCTCAGTCAGCGGGCGCACCAGTACGGCCTTATGCTCCGCCAGCCTGTTTCTGACTTCCATGTACTGGTAGCCGTAGACGTATCCAAACCGGGTCTTACCCTCCGCGGTTTTGCCGATCACATATCGTCCCTCGTAGCGGCCGTCCTTCCGCCTGTAGATATTTTCACCATGTCTGCACATGCTTTTGTTCCTCCATCGCTTGTATTCGCTTCATTATCGCACTCAAATCGGAGCATCGGTCTGACGGCATTTTGACGGCTTAAAGGATGAGAGCCCTACGGCGTTCTGCTTCGGCCTTGATTCCGTCAAAGGCAAAGAGATTCTGTTTGCCGCGTGATAAAATAACGTAAATCGGCCATTTGCCGGCTTCATTTTGGTTGACAGAATAAGGATTTTAACTTATAATATGGTAGAGGATAAAGAGGTTTAGCTCATTATCCATTCATCGTCGCAGAATCCATAATTTTGCGACGGCTTGTCCCGATATAGAAAATCCCGCAAACTCAGCAACCGACTCTTCCCAAGTCACTTGCTTCGCTTGCGGGGTGTTTGCTATTGTTCGAGTTTCTGCTAATAGCATCGTTTTCCGTCGCGAAAAGCACCGCCGCCTTATAGGGAAACTGCCACATCCCTGCCATCTTTGAACCGAAAGACGAGCCGCTTTTCGCCCCTGCTCGCCCCTTTGAATACGGTGATTCGTTCAACCGTACCCAGAAACACGCGCTCGTCGAAAGCAGTCAAATGTATGACGTCATGCTTTTGGGCAAGCAACGTGATTTCAGGCAACATATCAGGACTGTACAGTGAAATTTCTTCACCTGAAAGAAGACCGCCACAAACTGCCGAACGAAGCAGCGCGAACATCCCTCCTTGCTTTATCACCGTTATTGTACAGCAAAGGATTCCTTTGTGGTATGACCAAAACAGGCCAAGTTTTGGCCCATGTCTCCAACGATTTTTTGACGAAAAGAATATAAGATGAAGGCCATTGCGCTGTTAAAAACATAACAATCCTCCAATCATTTTTGAAGCAAAATGGTTGGAGGACTGCGAGATCTTCGGTAATATGTTACATTCTAGCTATTTTCGACCAAGTAACAAATCTCATGTTGAAGGATGTGTTTTTCTATAATAATTTCAATGAAAGCGTGAGTTTAAGAATATAAACACATGGAAGAAGTTCGTCTCATTCATGGCTTGTTGTTAGTTTGCCGCGCTGTCCAAGATGGGGCGAGCATTAATGAGCGTCTTTTTAAAACACTACCCAACCACAAGGTCATAAACAAAGTGGCAACAGAGAAGGATTAAAAATATATAGAATTTCTGAAATCACTATTGCTTGCTTAATAGCAGCGGCTACATTTCCTTGTCATCGTCGTACATAAAGTTTTCCTTGCATCAATTCAAAGACAAAGTCACAAAGGTATTCAATGTCCTGGGAATGATGGCTCGCCAAGATAATTATTTTACCTTTATCTTTTAGCTGCTTAATCAATTCATAAGTTTTTTGAACAGCATTTTTATCTAAACCATTAAAAGGTTCATCTAGCAAAAGAACTGGCGGATCATCCATCATGGCCTGAGCAATACCAAGGCGTTGACGCATTCCCAAAGAATATTTACCTACTCTTTTCCGTACGTCTTGCGACAAACCAACATCATCCAGCAGATGAATAATTTCTTGTTTTTTCACTTTTCGCTGCAAAGACGCAAGCATCTTTAAATTGGAATATACAGAGAAATTCAGCAAAAATCCAGGTGCCTCGATAATTATACCGAACGTGCCTTTGGGAGGAGCTTTTCTTTGCTCATTGAATCGCACATTTCCTTGATCCACAGGCAGAAGGTCGCACAGACATTTCATAAAAACAGTTTTACCGCTTCCATTTTCTCCAATTATTCCGTAGACATTTCCTCCGTAGAATGTTTGAGAAATATTGTTAAAAACAACTTTTCCCTTAAAGGTTTTCGATAAATTTTCCACTTTTAATACATTAGTCACTGTATTCACCTCCTATGTTCATTTCGCTTTCAAAACGCTTATTTGATTGGATCAACACAATACAGGCGAGAAGAAAAAGAAGTAAAAAGGAGCAGAAAGGAGCCAACAAACAATATAGCTCAGATGGACGGCTTGGATGGAAGGATGCTGTTTTGATTATTTCCAATCTGCACCAGGAAAGTGGCGATATATAGTATAATGCATCCGGCAAACCCATATATCCAATAGCAGAATCCAGTATTGCTATCACACCCGCAATGGATAAGACGATTCTCTTTCCGATAAAAGCTGTACCTATTAGCATTAGGCTCCCCAAAGCGGATAAAGAACAGACCAAGAGGACGCTGGCCAATAGGCATGCCTGAAGAGGCGTATAAGATGACAAAATCACAGCAGGTGTGTAAAGATAACTATTGCCTACCGCACTACCGTAAGACATTGTATTTAATGCCTTGTCCCATGTAAAAGGATGCATGAGCGACGCATTTTCTATGACGGCGATCAGAATAAAAACAAACAGAACGTAGAGAATGCTTGTTATTAAAATATAGATCATTCTTGCTGTCCACGATTGCCGCTGGGTGATTCTGATGTGTACAAAGAGAGAAAGATTGGTAACGAACGGAACATCAGAAATCAACACAAGGTAACCGAGCACGACCCAGAGCATAAGATAATTATAAGAAGTTAAGCAGGCAAATGACCCATACGCATTCACATGAATGTTGTACTGCGCAACGATCTGGCGGGCAGATCCAATCAGCGTATCCAGGGTTGTAACCAGCAAAGCAACTACCAAATATAATTTAGGCTGCTTTATCAGTCTTTTCAGAAGAATGATTACCGTATTCCAGATGCCCCGATTACACATGTCGAAGCCTCCTATTCTGAAGAAAATAAAACCCCATAAAACAAATCATCGTGATGAGTATAAAAATTCCTCCGGACTTATAAAAAACAGCTGTTCTGGAAGCTTCATCAATTCCTCCCATTGCCAAAACGACAACATGAGGTAAATTGAAGCTGAAAAGTATTTTGCATATCACTTCCATTGAAAGCACCACGGATAGATAGATCAATTGGGCGCTATTTGCAATACTGGAGATAACTATTCCAACACTTGCCCACATCATGCCAGACAGCCCTTGCAGCAAAGCATAAAATCCAAAATAAAGCCCCCATTGTTTTTTTTGAACGAGATCACGCATGTATTCATAAACTGGTTCTGCATCCTGCATTTTCATCTTCAATACCAGCGGATGGCTGATCGGCAGGATTGCCAGAAACAACAACATTCCCAAGGCGGTGGCCAAGGCGCCAAGAAAAGCGGTCGCGAGAAAGCGAATTGTCAAATACTGGCGGATCGTTGCCCGCTGCAAGATGAAGTTACTATATCCGCTTTTTATATCTTCCAGCATACTGCAACCCAACGGCAAGACGGCGGCGATGGGAAACAACTCGGTAAAGGAACTGAACGCAACAGACGCATCAAGAATATATAAAATATCTCCTGAACCTTTTTCTGGCAGGGCGCCGAGCATGTATACAGTAGTACATAGAAGTATAGCCCCCAGAAAGCGCCAACTCAACAATCCGCGCTTTAGATCCACTTTCAATTGATACAGCAAGTTGATTACCTCCGTTACTCTCCTTGCCCAAATGTGTGAGGGATATACTCACCAGTAATGGCATGGATATAATCCGTGTGATACCAGAAACCCCGAAACTTTATGTAGTCCTCTTTGTAATATTCTTTATAATAAAAACACCAGACTGGAATCATCTGATATGAATGCGACTTGCGGGTAGTATCTGTCAAAACCAGCCATTCCAACAGGATCTTGTCGACAACAATGGGCTCTGTGCTGTCCCAAATCATGCTGGACAGATGCTGTCCGTACCTTTCAATGGCCTCGTCCAGCGGGAGAATAGGCTGTGGGGCAGACCGCGCCTTCTCATTTTGAAAGAAGCAGTCTGTTGCCCGAAACACCAAAATTCTTTCCGGACTAATTTCACAGCAGATTCCCGCGTCACAAACCCTCAATCCTCTGCAGACATCACGGTCCCCCCGATGCAAACGAATTCCCTGGTAGTAAACCGGTATCTCGAGATAATACAATTCGTCATCCTCTGTCCAGTCAAGTTTCACAAGATGATCTGGAAATTGTTCGAGCCATTCCTTTGATTTTTCCATCAGTGTTTCCACGTTCCAGGCCTCCACATAGGATGGTTCTCCTACCACATAGTTGAGATGTCGGAAAACGGGTTCGATTCGGGACAGGGCCGTTTGATAATCGAACCGCGCAAGGATGGGAACACTTAACTGCTCCTGCTCGTGGCAACGGAAATAATAGCCTGTGGAGTACGCTTTAACACGGGCACGAGAGTAAGACTTGGAATCCTCATAATGCGCGAAACTAAGGTTACCGAGTTCTGACCCCGCATGAATTTTCCGTTCATCATTAAATAAGGCGACCGCTCTGTTTCCAGACGGCAGTTTCTGTTTTTTTAAGGTTTCGTCGCCAGGAGACCCCACAGCGAGAAGGCGACGCACCTCATCCTCTGAGTATAGGTATGCTTCTACTGTCCACTCATTGCATTCTGTAGGAATAGCAATGTTGGTTACAGCATCTATGTTTACGATGTATCCATCACAATCCAGCGTTTTTTTCACCGCTTTCCATTCTGCTGCAATCCATTCAGCCCTTCCTTCCGACAGTATGAATAAGGGTGAGCACAGCGTGAAGAAAAGCAAAAGACAGGACAATCGCAATATCCACTTTTTCATAGAAAACCTCCTTTAAGGCGGGCCATAGGCGCCTTATCACTTATGGCCCGCCGAGTCATCAAGTCATGGATTATGGATTCCACTCGCCACAAGTGGATCCAGACGACACGTTAGAATACTGACTATGGGTCACGGCAAGATAATACCTTACCTCTTTCCATAACCGAGGTTGTCCATAGTTGTCATATAGTGTCGTCATGGTAACATGTCCGATGCCTGTCTTTCTTACACCGTTAGAGGCCTGCCACACAGGGCTGCTTTTCCATACACGAAAATGGAATGTGGCGTTGGTAGTCATATCAGAAACATCTGCACCCGCGGCAACGCCATTACCTGTGGTTTTTTCGACTACTGAGGTATTGTGAGCGCTATTTTTTGCAAGTGGCTCGGTAGAGAACCCTGCAGCGCTCGCCGATGAAATGGTAATGCACAGAAGCATGACTACAGCCAGCAGCATTGATACGAACCTTTTCATGATAAATTCTCCTTTCTCGATGTCTCAACATTGGAAGGAAACAGCGTGTATGTAATTATATAATCAATTTCAACACCCCCTTTTTTATCGCAAGGAATGAATAGAAAACAGTTTTGTGCCCGCTATATCATCAACGCCTGCTTATATCACCCGGTCCCCTGTGTAAGCATCAATGCATATCACTTGCCGATCTTCATCTCGCAAGTAGTTGATATAAAAACTCCAAACGGGTTTCAAGTTAATGTCCAAGCAATCAATTGTCGCAGGAAATGGAATATACTCAAGCGCAATGAAATCTATTATCATTTTCGACTCAAACGTAGGGAAAATAAGTGATTCCAGATGTTTATTCAAAGCTTCGATCGCTTGATCCAATGATAAAATCTCTTTTGGGGATGACTTTTTGCATGTTTCAAAAACCAAGGGAACAAGAATATTGGATACACCCTCTGCGTCAATATACATTGTTATGTAGGACTTTGGTGTGAGCTCTTTCCGTCGAGTTTCCTGCCCCCACGGAATAAGGCGTATTTCATCAATCAACCGCTCAAAGGCTATTTCAATAAAGGCGGGCTCATACTTAACAGGCGGTCGATCCTCTTGAAATACATAATAAGCGGTCATTTGCAATGGCTCTCCCACCTCTATTCCAATGCCCTCCAGCGCCTTTATTGCCCCCTGTACAAAATCATGCAACTTGGAGTTGGGGGATAGAAATGCAGATAATTGGTTTTTATCATATGTATCTTGCGTATATATCCCCTCCACTGCATTCACATAGCAGGCTTCCGCACGTCCGTTCATATAACGCCACGTAGCATTTGGATCAATCAGGAATACAATACTTTCATAGGTCACTTCATCAAAGAGCAACGCGCATCCGTTTCCCAAATCGAATATCTGAGGAGAATTGCCACTTTCCAATAAATCAAAATCAGAGAACCGTTCTATCGCATCAAATTTCCATGTTTGAAGTTGTGCGATATAGGAGGACGCCTGGACGTATGCATTGCACTCTATATCAGCATCAATACTTATAGGAACATCAGCATTTTCTGGCATCCACTGGATATGAAGCGGGATTTCTTCTGCTAACACTCTCTGGCCGCCAAGAATGAGCGAGAGGAGTAGCCATACAAGAAATAATGACCAATGAATCCTCTTCACAAGACCATCTCTTATTGGTAAACCCGCATTAATATGATTTGATAGGACTTGTTACAGTTGTTGTTTCCAACAAGGCTCCTGCAGGAGACAATATCTTTCCCTGAGAGACAACGCGATAATCATATCCCGCAGTCACGGCACACGAACCCCCAGCTTGCACGGTCTGACCATTGGTTCCCGTACCCAGCCAGATTGCAATTGTTTGCCAGGTGTTACCTGTTTTCCTTTGTAGGCGAACAATAATCCTCGCTTGATTTTCAGACCCAGACGGTTTTAGGATTCCTCCGCATCGTGCAGAACCGTCAATGATAGACAATTCCGCAGTAATTAAATCGGTATGTGAATACCGCAACGGCGTTTCATAGATTTCTGAATGTCCAGCTGCTATCGTGGCGATGAATATAGTCAACAAACAAAGCACCAATCCCCATCTTTTTATCACAAAAAACCTCCTTTTGTTGATTCTACTTATATAGACAACAAAAAGAAGAAAAGTGCAACTTTTCACTTTGGGAAAATTCTATCTGACTCTTTTTACGCTTCGAGCAACAGCGATTGCCTGTGATAATTCATCATCAATCACCACAATAAAGCACTTATTATATTCTGTCCACGATAATGTTGATTTTCCTGCCTTTTCAACAACAAATGCATCCATATCATGAATGGCCAAAACAGAGGTTTTCGCGTCCTCTGTATCGATATTTACACGTGAATCTCCATCTAATTCAAAGAATGTCATCCGCTTTTGTTCCGAATTTGTGTATTCCACAAAGAAAGAGGATGCTGTTTCATTGCCAGTTTGATCCAACACATATCCTTCCGGAATAAAAGAAGGATAATAATCACCTGCCAAGCTATCAGGAATGTTTATTAAATAATTGGGGTCAACGCCAATTTCCGTATATTTCCCCGTCATATTAATCAATAACCCTCGTACATTCGATTGAACTTCAGGGAGGAGTGCGAAGCAGCTGGCCACACCAATAGTGGCGAAAGTTACCACAATGGAAACGAACATAAACGCAGATTTCATAAAGTGCACCAGACCTATCAAGTCTTTTTTTATTCGTGTTTTCCTGATTTCGCGGCGAATCAACTCAAAGGCTTCTGGCTTTGATTGCTCAAACAATTGCTGTAATTCTTCGTTCTGAGTGGAGGCGTGCTCCATTCTTTGTATTTCCATTTCCTGAAAATCAAAAAATGCAAGCTTTAGTTTTGCATCTTCACATTGTTGAAGAAGGAAGTCACGAGTATTAATAGTTTCTGCTTTCCCCATCTTTTTTCTCCTCCAGTATGGTCAATAAGCAACGCCGTGCTTTCGTTAAGTATTGTCTTACACTGTTTTTCCCTATTTCCATGGCATGAGCAATCTCCTCGTCAGATAAATCATCAAAGTACTTCCAACGCAACAAGTCTCTTTCTCTTTGGGGCAATCGTTTCAATCCATTAACCAACTCCTCGTTTGTGAACGCGGTCAGAACGACATCTTCTAAAGAAATTTCCTCATCTTTGAAAGATTCCAATACTTCTTTTTCCACAACAACCGCTTTATTGCGAGAGGACTTGATGCGGTAATTGATGGATGTTCTTATGATTGTACTGACAATGTAACTCCGCAAAACGCAACTATCTTTTTGACGCAACAAAGGGATTTTATTAATCAGCCGGATAATAGCATCATGGATAACATCCTGAGCATCCTCACTATTTTTGACTCTGGAAAGAGCAACAGTATACATGAGTTTGTAATAATCAGTATAAAGTTTTTCCATAAAAGTATGATCACTATCGTTTTCAATCACAAGAATTGAACTTGGGATAATAATCAAGGAATTGCCTCCCTTCTTCTATTGTGAACGATGTCAGCTGAGTTGTCATCCGGGCTGATCAACAGGAGTTTAAAGTTGCTCCCAAGAAAATAACTTCGACACCCTCAGACTTACAAACAATATCCACCGGATAGCTCAAGTCATTTGAGAATAATCAATTATGGCTTCCTTTGGGAAAATGATTTAGCAGCAGGCCATCAGGATGTTTCTTTTATTTTCATTGATGCTTAAGCAAAACGGGTGTGTTTTTCTATCACCTGTCATAAGTAAGCATGATCTGCGGATGGAAAAACGGCGGAAGCAGCAGACAATGTTGCAGGAAAAATAATAGCGCATGAACAAATTTCAACTGTGAGCATGGCGGTATTGAACGGGAGTCAAGTCTGCACGTTTTCTGAAAGCACGCAGGAAGGTGGACCAGTTGGTATATCCTACTTGTTTGGCAATGGTTTGAACAGGCAGACCCGTTGCCTTTAACAGCTCCATTGCATGGTAGATTCGAGTATCATTGAGCCTGTCTGAAAAAGATTTATTGGTTTCAGATTTAAAGATATGTGAAAGAAAATAATAAGAAACAGTAAAATGCTCGGCAACAATGTCAAGGCATAAATTAGGGTCTGTATAATGTTCGTTCAGATAATCGCATACGTTATCAATAATGGAAAGATTCATGTTGTGAATATTGCTGGACATGAAGCCGCATAACTGCCGGTAAAGATTCAGCAGTTCCGCAAAAGCCATATCGTTGCCGCCATCCACATGACAATCCTTCGTTACGGCGTGAACACTGCTTTCCAATAGGGCTTTCTGCTCAGGAGTAAACTCTTCAGCCAGCTTTAGCGCGGTGGAAAGCATTGCCTGATCCAACAGTGCGAGGGCGTCAGGGGCTGATTCTCGATTGTAACGGCGAATCTCATAGATCAGACGGCTGACTTCAGTATATTGACCATTGCGAACAGATGCGATGAGCTGAAGCTCCTGGTCGAAAGGATAGTAGCATCTTTCCCTGTCTTCGCCCTGATCATCCGAGTTGATCTTTGAACGAAGCGCAGCATCTCGGCTCTTGCTTCTTTCATGCTACTATTATAACACATCCATCTTATGAAGACAAGTTCTTATAATATGGTAGAGGGATAATGGATTTTATCTTATTATCCATTCATTGTCATAAACTCCGTAATTTTGCGACAAATTACCTTGATATAGAAAAACCCGCAAGCCAAACATCCGACTCTTTCCAAGTCACCTGTTTCGCTTGCGGGGTGTTTATTATTGTTCGAGTTTCTGCTAATAGCATCGTTTTCCGTCGCGAAAAGCACCGCCGCCTTATAGGGAAACTGCCACATCCCTGCCATCTTTGAACCGAAAGACGAGCCGCTTTTCGCCCTTGCTCGCCCCTTTGAATACGGTGATTCGCTCAACCGTACCCAGAAACACGCGCTCGTCGAAAGCAGTCAGAAGATCATTCTCACTCAGCTCGCGCATGAACGCTTCCAGCTTTCGGCGGCGACCGGTCTGCTCGGAAATGGCTTCTTTTGTTTTGAGCATAGCGTTTTTCAGCGCTTCATACCGATCTTCCAGCGGTTGGAGACGTGCATTGTATTCCGCCTGATTCTGCGCGACTTCCGCATTTTCGCGGATCATTCGGCCGATCTGCTGGGCGACTGCGTCCTGCTCTGCCTGCAGGTGGTCGCACTCGCGCTCCAGTCCGCTGGCATCTGTAAGACCTGCCAGTGCTTCCTGAAGGGCGGACAAGATTTCCTCTTTCTGCTCAAGCACCTGGCTGATTGCCTGTACGAAAGCGTTCTGAATCTCCTCCTCCCGCAGATGGGGGGACGGGCAGGGCTGTCCTTTTACGGCGTATTTCTCGTTGCAGCGCCAGATCATGGTGCGGTAGGCGTCCGTGCTGTGCCAGACCTTGCTGCCGTAGACTGCACCACATTCGCCGCAGACCAGCTTGTCCGAGAAGATGCTCGCCGCGCTGGTGTGCCGTCCCTTTCTCGCCCGGCGCCTCATTTCGTATTGCGTCAGATCGAACACCTCCGCGCTGACGATGGCGGGATGGCTCTTTTCCACATAATATTGCGGTACTTCGCCCTCGTTGATCTTGGCTTTCTTACTTAAAAAGTCCACCGTGAACGTCTTTTGCAGCAGCGCGTCTCCCTTGTATTTTTCATTGGTCAGGATGGATTTCACCGTGCTGCTCTGCCATTTTTCCTTGCCAGCAGGCGTAGGAACGCGCTGTTTTGTCAGGAAGGACGCAATGCTCGAAGGCGTCTGGCCGTCCAGAAACATCCCGTAGATCTGCCGGACGATCTTCGCTTCGCTTTCCACCACCTGCATGGAACCGTCCTCGCCCTTTTCGTACCCGAGAAATCGGGAGTACGCCACGGATACCTTGCCGTCCGAGATACGCTTGCGCCAGCCCCAGGTGACGTTTTCGGAGATGCTGCGGCTCTCCTCCTGCGCAAGGCTGGACATGATCGTAATCAGCAGCTCGCCCTTGCTGTCCAGGGTATCGATATTTTCCTTTTCGAACGTCACGCCCACGCCCTTTTCCTTGAGCTTGCGGATGGTGGTCAGCGTATCCACTGTGTTTCGGGCAAAACGGCTGACCGATTTGGTCACGATGCGGTCGATCTTTCCCTCCAAAGCGTCCTCGATCATTCGGTTGAAGCTCCTGCGCTTTTTTGTGTTCGTGCCGGACAGCCCCTCATCCGCATAAACCTCAACGAACGTCCATTCGGGGTTGGATTGAATGTAGCGCGTGTAATAGTCCACCTGCGCCTCGTAGGAGGAAAGCTGCTCCTCCTCGTCGGTGCTGACTCGGGCGTAAGCCGCCACACGCAGCCGGACGCGCAAGGGTGTGGACGGCGCAAAGTGCTGAACGGTTGCCGGGATGGTGCGCACCTTTGTACCGCTGGGACTGATTCTCACAAGGTCGCTTGCCGCTTGATTCATTGTCATCTCACGCATGTCCGTGCCTCCGTTTCATCTGTGCACGGGCTTTTTCCCGCATCTCATCTGTCCAGCTCTCAGCGCGGGAGCGATCCTGCCAGACGCGCTCTGTTTCATGACCGTCCTTGAAAACAAACAGGATGTGATTGGAACAGGGAATCTGAATTTCCGCCAAAGCGCGAATATTTTCTTCGGTGATTTCAGGCACGCCCAGTGCCTCCCGTGTGAGTGACAGCAGCGTCTCTTCAGGAATTTGTTTAGCGGGACAGTATTTCTTACCGCGGCGCAGATAGGTCACACACTGCCATGTGATGCGGGTCAGGTTCGTCCGGCGATGGTAGTGCGCGCCGCAGCAACCGCAGACAATCCGACCGCTGAATGGGTATCTTGCTGCCACATCCTTCTGCACGTTGGTTTTCTCCCGACGCTCCGCAATCAGCGTCTGCACCTTTTCATAGGTCTCATGGTCGATAATCGCCGGATGGGTGCTTTCGGCATAGTACTGAGGCAGTTCACCATGATTGAAGCACTTCCGCTTCGTCAGGTGATTTTCAATGTAAGTTTTCTGCAGCAGTGCGTCTCCGGTATAGCGTAGCGGGTCTTCTCGTCCGCGAAGCGCGGATCGTCAAAGTCTTTCGGGATTACGTCCTCCGGATCCGGCAGCGACACTTCCTCGCCGTAGTCCTCGGAACCCGTCCAGGGAAGATCCTGATAGTATTTGCCGTCTGACACGACGCACAGCTCCTCCCAGCGAAGCCGCCATGCCAGTTTCTTCATGATTTCCTGCTCATAATGCCGACGGATGTACTCCGTCATGTCCTGTATCTTCGGAAGGACAAGCTTCTCTCCCGCATTATCCATTTCCAGCGGCGAGGGGATGTTCTCATCCAGGAGGTCGCATATGCCGTATTCCGCTTCCGCCGCCTCACCCAAGACGCCGTACTCTGCTTCCGTCATTTCACCCAAGCTATCGTTCTCTGCTTCCGTCATCTCAATCATGCTACTACGTTCTTCCCTGTCCGTGTCGTGATACACTCGCTCCGCCTCTCCTTCTGTTGTGGAATAACAAGAAACTGTACTGCGATTATATCATATAAGAACATATGTTCGCAATATGCTTGTAAGGAAAACGGCAACTTTTACTGTGTGTTCGTTTAACCGCGACCGTGGCACATCTCGAAAAACCACATCGGTCTGACGCAGACGGCACGAAGAACCCGTGCCGTATTCTCATCCTACTGCCTATGCGCCAGGTTGATCTGCTTCCGCTTGCCCAATAGCACCCGCACGCCCCACCGCACAGGCAGGAAAACGCCGAAAACAGGGAGCCACAGTCTGCTCTTTGCCCATGGCTCGTTTTGCCGAAGGTACTTTTTGAGATACTCTGTTACGATTAATTCAGTACGGAGTAACGTTACTACCCGAACACAGTATTCGCTATTGCTGAGGGGGGTGCAAATTGGGGCCAGAAACGGCATTTTGAGTAGTCTAACGCTCTTTGGGAGCGATTGGGAAGGGTGAACCGTTTTTTCTGCTTGCAAGCAAAAAGCAGACGCTTGCAGATTTACACCGTGTTGAGGGTTATATCCCGCTTGTTTAGTGCGATAATGCAATACAGAAGCAAATTAAATGCAAAAACAAGGACTCAGATATTGTATCAATATCTGAGTCCTTTGGTGGTGCGGATAGCGGGATTTGAACCCGCAAGCCAAAGGCGATTGATTTTAAGTCAATTGTGTATGCCGTTCCACCATATCCGCACAACGCAATCAGTATAGCGCATTTTGCGGGTTTGCGCAAGGGCGAAAATGCGGAACGGGAAGAAAGCGTGGCGAGGAGGCTTAGTTGCGCAGTGAATGCAGCGGCGCGGGAATACGGCCGCCGCGGTGGATGAAATCCGCTGAGGAGAAGGGATGCACCGGCATGACGGGCGCGTGACCCAGCAGACCGCCAAACTCTACGCTGTCGCCCACCTGAGCGCCCGGTACGGGGATGACGCGCACGGCCACGGTTTTGTTGTTGATCATGCCGATGGCCGCTTCATCCGCGATGATGGCCGAGATGGTTTCGGCCGTGGTATCGCCGGGGATGGCGATCATATCCAGGCCGACGGAGCACACGCAGGTCATGGCTTCCAGCTTGTCCAGCGTCAGCGCGCCGCGCTCAGCTGCGGCGATCATGCCAATATCCTCGCTGACCGGAATGAACGCGCCAGACAGCCCGCCCACATGGGAGGAAGCCATGACGCCGCCCTTCTTTACCGCGTCGTTGAGCAGCGCCAGCGCGGCGGTGGTGCCATGCGTGCCGCAGGATTCAAGCCCCATTTCTTCCAGAATGGCGGCGACGGAATCACCCACCGAGGGGGTCGGGGCCAGGGAAAGATCGACGATGCCGAAGGGCACGTTCAGGCGGCGCGAGGCCTCGCGCGCCACCAACTGACCCACGCGCGTGATGCGGAAGGCGGTGCGCTTGATGGTTTCGGCCACCTCATCGAAGGGCTGACCGCGAACGGCTTCCAGCGCGCACTTGACCACGCCTGGGCCGGAGACGCCCACGCTGACGGCGCAGTCGCCCTCGCCGGGGCCATGGAAAGCACCGGCCATGAAGGGGTTATCCTCCACTGCGTTGCAGAAAACTACCAGCTTTGCACAGCCAAGACCGCCAGCTTCTGCGGTGCGTTGGGCGGTATCCTTGACAATTTGCCCCATCAGGCGCACAGCGTCCATATCAATGCCCGCGCGGGTGGATCCGATATTGATGGAGGAACACAGAAATTCCGTTTCGCTCAGGGCTTCGGGGATGGAGTCCATCAGCCGGCGGTCGGCGGCGGTCATGCCCTTTTGCACCAGGGCGGAATAGCCGCCGATAAAGTTTACGCCTGTCGCGCGCGCGGCGCGGTCCAGCGCCTTGGCCAGCTTGACTGGGTGTGTGACGCCGCCGGAGATCAGCGCGGCTGGGGTAACAGAAATGCGCTTGTTGACGATGGGCACGCCGATTTCGCGCTCAATTTCCTCGCCTACGCGCACCAGGTTCTGTGCGGTGCGGGCGATGTGATCGTACACTTTTTGGCACAGGCGATCCTCGTTGTCCGATACGCAGCCGAACAGGGAGATGCCCATGGTGATGGTGCGCACATCCAGCTTTTCGCGGTCGATCATGTGCAGGGTGGATAGAATCTGCGAAGACGTTACCATAAAAAAGCCCCCTTACACCTGATGCATGGCTTCAAAGATTTCGCTGCGCTGCACGCGGATTTGCAGGCCCATTTCCTGCCCCAGGGCGGATAGCTGCTCGGATAGCTGGTCAAAAGCGCAGTCCGTGATGTCGGCAATGAGGATCATGTGAAAATAGTCTTCCATAACGGTTTGGGAAATGTCCAAAATATTGACGTTGTGATCATACAGCACGGCGCTGATGCGGGCGATAATGCCCTTGCGGTCGATGCCCAGTACTGTAACGACGGCCTTGCGGATTTCAGGCATAGGTGTGCAGCCTCCTTTTGATTTGTTTTTATTCTAAACATTGGAGCTACGAATGTCAACCTATTTCGCTGTGCTTCTATAAGTATTATTTTGTAGACTGCATGTGCGCGATACGGTATAATACTGCTGTGCATGGTGAATGCAGTGCTTTACGAAAAAATACGGATGAAGGATGTATTGAAAATGAATAAAGGTAGACAGTTGCAGGTGGCACAGGTTTGCCGTGAATTGAAAGGAATTGAAAAGGAAATTGCCGATATCCTGGCCAAAGAGGAAAAGCTGTGCGAGGTAATGCGCGCTCGCAATGCCAAGCCCTATGCTCGTGCCTGCGCGACGCTGTATGATGCGAAGGACTGTGTGGTAGCGGCGCAGGCGTTTTTGAAATCGCTGGTAGGCGACGCGCTGAACGAGAACAAGCCCAATCCGAACTTATAAGGCCGTTTCGCGTAGCAGCGCGACGCTTTCACGCAGCGCGGCGATGGTTTTGACCTCAATTACTGCGCGGGCTCCCGCCTGCTGTGCCCGGCGAAGCTGCGCGAGCCAATCCATATCGCCGCCGCCGAAAGGCAGGTGACAGTGGCTGCCCTGCGCATCGTGGGCGTGCATGTGGCGCAGTTTGTCCGCATGGCGGGCATAATAGGGCGCGTCAACAGAGTGGGCGGTATAATCATGCCCAATATCCAGCGTTAGTCCAAATGCTGGACTTTCCAGCAGCATATCGACGGCTTCTTGCTGAAAAGGCAGGAAGCCGTTTGTGTTTTCTACGCAAATATTGACGTGGCCTTCAGACGCCTGGGTGCAGACATCGCGGAACTGGCGTGCGTTTTGCAAATAATCCTCTCGATAGTTTTCAAAGAGATAGGTAACGCGATCGGGCAAGGTGACGTACACCCCGCGCGGCCAATGCAGATTGACCGTGGGCGTGCCTGTTTCCCGTGCCAGGGTAATGGCGCGCAGCGCGCAATCCACATAGGCGGCGCGGACGCGGCTGTCAAAGGCACAGGGAGCCAGCTCCTCGTCCAGATGAAAGGTGAAGTAAAGGCCATACTGCGCGCACAGGGAGTTCAAACGCTGCGCAGTCAGCGCATCCAGGTTGCACAGGGGAAAGCTCAGATTCAGCTCCACAAATTGCAGACCCAGCTTGGCACACAACGCACAGGCGGATTCTATACTGGGGCATTCCAGCAGAAAAGGCATTCCAAAGTCCATAGAGCGTACTCCTCAAAAAAGCGGAAAAGCCTGTTTGGCTTTTCCGCTTTGATAATCGATTGAAAGATTAGCCGTTCGCGTCTGGATCGCTGGGAGTGGAAGCGGCGTTGAGCAGCTCGTTGATCTTAGCCAGGGTCTTGGGGCCGGCCTTGCCGTCCACATCCAGGGCGTGCTTGCGCTGCAGCGCCTTTACGGCCGCAGTGGTCTTGGCGCCGTATACGCCGTCCACGGGCACGTTAGAGTAGCCCAGGGTAACCAGGTTCTGCTGCAGCTCCTTCACATAGGCGTTTTTATCGCCGGGACGCAGCACGGAGGGGCGAACGGGGACAGAGGGGGTGACGGTGCCGCCCAGCAGCACCTTCCAGGTGTTGGCGCCCACGCGGCCGTCAATGGTCAGGCCATTCTGCTGCTGGAAGAGGCGTACGGCGGTCACGATGATGCCGCTGTATACGCCATCGATTTCGCCGGTGTAGAGACCCTTAGCCTTCAGGATGGTCTGCACTTCCTTGATGTACTTGATCTTGGCGGCGTCCTTATCGCCGGGGCGCAGGATGGGGCGGGTGCCCACATCGGTCGCCTGGTCGGCGTCCTTCTTGGAAACGGCGTTGTTGGAATCCAGCTTGGCCAGCGTCAGGGGGCCGACCGCGCCGTCCACCTTCAGGCCGTTGGCGCGCTGGAAGGCCTTTACCGCAGCAATGGTGCCCGAGCCATAGATGCCGTCGATTTTGCCGGTGTAGTAGCCGTAGTACTTGAGGCGCTCCTGGATGTGCTTGTTTTCGGTGGAGTAGGAATCCTTCTGGTTGACGGGCGCCTTGATGGCGGCGCTGCTCTTCATGCGGTTCAGGGTATCCTCGCCAACCTTGCCGTCGATGGGCAGCTCGTTGTACTTCTGGAACATCTTGACGGCGGCGATGGTGGCCTTGCCGTATTTGCCATCGATCTTGCCATTGTAATAGCCCAGATCGCGCAGCAGGGTCTGCACCATCTTGACGGAGGCGGAATTGTTGGTTTCATTGGGCTTGAGGGGAGCGGAAACGGCGTTGCCGCTCTTGAGCACAGCCATGGTCTTGGGGCCAACCTTGCCATCCACAGTCAGGCTGTTATAGCGCTGGAAATTGCGCACGGCAGTGGTGGTGGCGGTGTTGTAGCTGCCGTTGATTTTCCCGGAATAATAGCCGTAGCTGGTCAGAAGCGTCTGCACTTCCTTAACGGCGTCGCCCTTATCGCCGGGGCGAAGCACAACGTCGGCAGCCAAAGCCACAGAGCAGGCGGAAAGCGTTAATACGAGCGCCAGCAGCAAAGAAATGATCTTTTTCATTACGATATCATCCTTCCTGTTAACCTTTTCTGGACGGTAATAGCGTCGTCCGGATAGATTCCGTAAAGCGGCTGGATATAGCCGGTAGTTTACGGTTACTATTATATACGGATCAGAAGACGAATTTGTTCCCGATTCATAACAATATGATCACTAATATTTTACATTTCTAAGCCAATTGTAAATTGTGGCGGAGGCGTGAACAAAATTGCGCCCTCAGGCATCGCGTCTCAGCGGGGTGCTGGAGAGAGCCATTGCAGAAAATCGCGCAGCGCGCCATCACAGAATTCCCAGCCGTGTTTGCCGGGCTTTTCTTCATATATATAATGAAAGGGATCACCCGGATAGCTGCGCAGCAGGTCGCGCGTTTCCCGCGCGCCGGACAGAAGAAAATCCTCCTGTCCGATTGTATGATAGATGTGCGGCGCATCCTTGCCCAGCGCGGCGGCGCGCGCAATGCTGGCGGGCACATCCTCCTCCGTATCCTTTAACGGCCGGCCGCCCGTGCGCAATTCGCGCAGCGCGACGGTATCCGGGGTATCGTTGCTGACGCCCGCGCTGATGCAGCCGATGGCGGCGTACTGCATGGGCCGCGCCAGGCCGATTTTGAATGCGCCGTAGCCGCCCATGGAAAAGCCGGCGATGAAGGTATCCTCGCGCCGTTCGCTCAGGGGCAGAAAGGCACGCATCTTGCCGGGCAGCTCATCGGCAATATAGGTGAAAAACTTGCCGCCGTGGGTCATGTCGGTATAGGCGCTTTTCTGCGCGTCGGGCATGATGACGGCCAGGTTATGATGCGCGGCGTAGCGCTCCAGATTGGTCTTGCGAATCCAGGAGGTATAGCTGTCGCCGTAGCCGTGCAGCAGATACAGCGTTTGCCGTTTGGGCAGCGTTTCGCCTTCGCGCGCATGGGGGAGCAATGCCATGCAGTGTACCGCCATGCCCAGCGATTCGGAAAAGAAGGCGATATTCATCAGCGCCATCTTACTTCACCTCCGTTTGGGGAAACAGCCAGCGCAGCACATCCTGAATGTGCAGATCCCACCATTGCCAGGCGTGATTGCCTGCGCTTTCAGCATAGGTAAGATCGTAGCCCAGCGCCAGCAGATGATCGCGCAGCGCGTGGTTGCCCGGCAGCAGGGAATCCTCCGTGCCGCACCACATGTACAGCGGCGGGCGGTTCTCGGGCGGCAGCGCTTTTGCCGCGGCGAACAGATCGTTGAACGACCCGGGAATCTGCTCCCGCGGGCCAAACACGTCCTCCCAATATCCACCGGGGGGCAGCTGGCGGATATCTGCCGCGCCTGACAGCGAAGCCCCGCGGCTGAACACATCGCCCGCGCGCAGGGCGCACTTGAGCGCGCCGTAGCCGCCCATGGACAGCCCGGCAACATAGGTATCCTCGCGCCTGGGGCTCATCATGGGAAACAGATCGCGGCACACGGCGGGCAGCTCGCGGGTGATAAAGGCGAAGTACTTGTCGCCCCGGTACATATCGGTGTACCAGCCCAGATCAGTTGTGGGCATCACCACCGCCAGGCCGTAAGCCGCCGCGTAGCGCTCAATGCTGGTGCGGCGCTGCCAGATGGTCTGGTCATCGCTCATGCCGTGCAGCAGGTACAGCGTTTTGCACTGCCGGGCGGCCACGCCCTCCATGCAGATGAGCTTCTTGGCGGCCTCGGGCAGGATCACATCCATCTGCGTTTCGCGTTCCAGCGTGCGGGAATAGAAGTTAACATGCAGCAGCGCCATGGCGATCATCCCCCTTTCTGTGGAGAAAACGGCGCGCGGTTGTTGCTATCGCTATCTTAGCATGAAAGAAAGAATCCGGCAAGAAAAATAATGATAGCGCTTTTTGTCACTTTCCACGCCCTAAATGTCACGACTTTTGGCAGTCGCGCGGCTATAATAAAACTATTCCCACAGATTGTTCGCAAAGAACGAAAGGAGAAAGTTATCATGGCTAATAAGTTGAAAGCTGGTATCATCGGCTGCGGCGGTATCGCCAACGGCAAGCATATGCCCTCCATCAAGGCGCTGGGCGAGACCGAGCTGGTCGCCTTCTGCGATCTGATTATTGAGCGCGCCGAAAAGGCCAAGGCCCAGTACGGCACCGAGGACGCGCAGGTATTTACCGATTATAAAGAGCTGCTCAAGCTGGATCTGGACTGCGTATACGTTTGCACCCCCAACCGCAGCCATTCCTATATCACTGTGGATGCGCTGCACGCTGGTAAGAACGTTATGTGCGAAAAGCCCATGGCCATCAACCCCGCCGAAGCGCAGAAGATGCTGGACGCCGCCAAGGAAACCGGCAAAATCCTCACCATCGGCTATCAGGGCCGCTATCGTCCCGACAGCCAGTACCTGAAGAAGGAATGCGAAGCCGGCGAGCTGGGCGACATCTACTATGCCCGCGCCAACGCCATCCGTCGCCGCGCTGTGCCCACCTGGGGCGTGTTCCTCAACGAGTATGAGCAGGGCGGCGGTCCCCTGATCGATATCGGCACCCATGCGCTGGATCTGACCCTGTGGACCATGAATAACTACAAGCCCAAGTATGTGGTGGGCACCGTGTATCATAAGCTGAACAACGACCGCGAGACCGGCAACGCCTGGGGCGACTGGGATCCCGAAAAGTTCACCACCGAGGATAGCGCCTTTGGCTTCATCGTGATGGAGAACGGCGCGACCATCGACCTGAGCGCTTCCTGGGCTCTGAATACCCTGGATGTGGAAGAAGCGCGCACCATGCTGTGCGGCACCAAGGCTGGCGCGGACATGCACAATGGTGAGCTGCATATCAACGGCGTGAAGCACGGCAAGCAGTATGTGACCACCCCCAACATGAAGAAAAAGGGCGTGGACTTCTATGAAGGCTCCAGCGATGATCCCAAGGTGATGGAGCAGCGCGTGTTTGTTGACGCTGTGCGCGGCGAGGGTGAATTGACCGTTAAGCCCGAGCAGGCCTTCGTCGTCACCCAGATTCTGGACGCCATCTATCAGTCTGCCAAGACCGGCAAGCCCGTGTATTTCAACGACTGAGCGAGGAATCCGGCATGAAAAACGCACCGATCGCGTATCAAATCTATTCGGCGCGCAAGGAAGCGGAGCAGGATCTGCTGTCCGTGCTGCGTCAGCTTAAGGCCCTTGGCTACGACGGCGTGGAGTTTGCCGGTTTCTACGGCCATAGCGCGCAGGATGTGCGCGCCATGCTGGAGGAATGCGGCCTGCGTGCCGTATCCAGCCATGTGGCGCTCAAGCTGATTGAGGCGGATATGCAGGGCGTGATCGACTATCATAAGGCCATCGGCTGCGATTATATCGCCGTGCCCTACCTGAGCGCCGAGCAGCGCCCTGGCACGCCAGCCTTCGCAGGCGTGCTGCGCACGATTTATCAGTTTGGCTGCCTGTGCCGCGACAACGGCATTCAGCTGCTGTATCACAATCACGATTTCGAATTTGTATCCTTCAGCGGCATGTACGCGCTGGATTTCCTCTATGCCGCTATGCCCGAGGATGTGCTCAAAACCGAAATCGATGTGTGCTGGGTCAAGTACGCGGGCGAAGATCCCGCCGCTTATCTGCGCAAGTATGCTGGCCGTGCGCCTGTGGTACATCTGAAGGACTTTGTGGGCCGCAAGGAGGGCGACGCCGCCCCCTATGGCCTGCTGGGACAATCCGAAACCAAAGCTGCGGGCGAGGTGCCCTTTGAGTTCCGCCCGGTGGGCTACGGTTGCCAGGATGTTTCCGCTGTGGCGGAAGCTGGTCTGGATGCGGGCGCAAAGTGGTTTGTGGTGGAGCAGGATGCTTCCGTTGGCCGTACGCCGCTGGAGGCTGCCGCCATGAGCATCGATACGCTGCGCAAAATCGGCCTGAAGGGCTGACACCATTCAATCATCAGGAGAGCCGCTGAACAAGCGGCTCTCTTTTACATTTCCTATCGTTGACGCGCCCGCGCGCTTCATGCTACAATATCCTGGCAAGGAGGCGAAAAAGATGAAAAGAAAGCGTTTCGCAGCTTTTCTGATGGCGGCTATGCTGCTGTGCGCAGGCAGCGCGCAGGCGGTGGGCAATAAACTGCTTGGCAACATAAAATACGGCGTGCCGGTGCCCTATGAGAATCGGGTGTATGGGTATTCGCTGGACGTTTATTCGCGTTTTGATATGTTTGGGGACGCGATGATTGCGGAGCAACTTGCGCAGCTTGATGAGGAGCAGGATGAGAACGACGATTATATCTATGACGCGCGCGTCTGGCGTTCGCCGGATGCTAAATATTTGCTCGAAATCCAGGTGAAGAAGCCCACCTATGAAACCTTTGCGCAGGAGATTGAGAATGCCCCGCGCTATGCTGAGTTGATGAAGGATCATTATACCCCGGAGGAGCAGTTCAAGCAGCTGCACGACGGCATCCTGCGCGATACGCCTGCGGGACAGATGCTGGAAATGGCGGTGTCCTATCTGACGACGGCGGATGACGACAGCACCGTGCCCACCACCGCTGTGTATTATGATTTTTACGCCAACGGCTATGAGTATGTTTTTATCCTGATAAGCTTTAACGGCACCTATGAGGACACGCAGAAGCTGCTGGACAGCATGATGCAGACCGTATCGATCTGGCAGGTGGGGTTGTAATGGAAAAGCCCGTTCGAAGCGCGGCAGCCTTTGACTTTGACGGCACGCTCATCCGTGGCGACAGCATTGCGCAGCTGGTGCTTTTTGGCTTAAAAAAGGGCAAAATCAGCCTGCTTGCGGCGCTTTGGTCGGCGCTGGCTGGGGGACTGTATCATATGCATCTGGTGGGCGAAATGACGGCTAAGCGCGCGGGACACGGCTTCTTAGTGCGTATGGACGAGGTGGAGCGCGAGACCTTTCTTCAGGATTTTGCCGGCCTGATCTGCAAAAAAATTCGCCCCCAAGGACTGGAGACGATTAGAAAGCATCAAAGCCATGGGGACGCGGTGATCCTGTGCAGCGCCAGCTGTGCGTGCTATATGCGCCATGTGGCGCGGTATTTGGGGGTGGACGCGCTGCTGTGCACGCCCACAGACGCGCAGGGGCAGCCTCAGCCGCCTAACTGCAAGCGCGGCGAAAAGGTGCGCCGTATCACGCAGTGGTTGGAGGAGCAGGGCAGCGATATCAGCGCGCTGCGTACCGCCTATGGCGATAGCGCAGGCGACGTGCAGATGCTGTCCGCCTGCAAGACCCCTGTGCTGGTGCATCCCAAGCGCGCGCTGCGCCGCGCCTTCCCGCAAGCGGAGCGCGTAAGCTGGCCCGAGCCGAATCATCCATAAAAACAACCGAGCCTTCGCATTTTGTCTGCGAGGGCTCGGTTTTTTTATTCTTCCTTTTTTTCCCGCCAATGCTGCAGCTGGGGCAGCTGCGCCTCAAAGTAGGCGCGCGCCTGCTCGGCAGACCAATTCTCATTGGACATGTGCTCCACCAGAAAATCGGTCAGCGTTTGCAGATCCTGATAGGCAAACTGTCCGTCGGCATAGCACCATTTGCAGTAGTCCTCGTTGAAAGAGCCGTCCGGCTCGCGGCTGAGCAGCGAATCCTCCAGCGGCATGCCGCAGCACTGGCAGATCAGCTTGCGCGGCGCGCCCAGCAGCGTGTTGATCGATACGTCAAACAGTGCGGACAGGAGCTTGAGCGTGTCCGGATTGGGCACGGTTTCACCGTTTTCCCAGCGGGAAACCGCCTGACGGGTAACAAGTACCTTTTCGGCCAGCTCATCCTGAGACAGGCCGTTTTTTGCGCGCAGAGACAGAATTACATCCTTGGTAGCCATTGCTTATCACCTCACGTATAGAATACCGCAGATTGCGGGATAAAACAAGCAACTATCTGTTGCGCAGGTTAATTTTGGTGGGCGATCTGCTGGTCCGTGATCAGCGGGTAACGAATCAGGGCGGAGCCGTTCAGGTTCTCACGGTGCATATCTACGGCGGTGATTTGCCTGTTTTCGTAGGTGGTGTAATAGTAAATGCCGCGCGCGGCGTTGCAGCAGGAGGTGTACAGGGTGATTTCATACTGCCCATCGCGTACTTCACAGCAGCCGCGCTGCTGTTCTACCGATCCCAAAATATGGAAAAACTGGCTGACGCTTTCGGTTTCCGAATCGCCGGAGACGGCGTTCATCCGCGTGAAGGCCACCCGCACAAAGCGCGATGCGGAGGACAGATCGCCCGGCAGCCCCAGCGCGCCCATGCCGCGGCTGTAGGGAACCAGCGGCAGCTGCGGCGCAAAGCGGTTTTCAGGCTGCCTGGGGGAAAGGCTCATATAGTTGTTCAGTTGAAATAGCTGTTGCGGAAAGGGCGGATTGTTGGTTAGCACGCCCACCGGGTTATCATAGATGTGCAGCCCGTCGGCCATGGATTCAATCACCACGGCCTGATGCTGATCGGCCAGCAGCCAGTGCAGCTGCGCGGCGGGAAGCTGCGCGCTAAAGGGCGTGCCGACCAGCTGGAGCCGCGCCAGCCTGTCGCGGGCCTCCGCCACGCTGGCACACTGCCCCAAAAGATAGGGGATCAGCTCAAACTGCGCCACGTTTTCGCGGCTTGGAATTACATCGGCATAGGCGGCGTTGCCCACAAAATTCAGCCCCGCCATGCACAGACCCTTTTCATTCATCGCATCGTAATACAACGGATAATCCTGCGCCACATGCGCCATGCCGATGATGGCGTAATGGCTGGCCAGCCGTCCGGCATGGCGAAACGCAAAGGTATAGCCGCGCGGGGTGATCGTCACCTCGTCGCCATAGGAAAACTCATAATCCAGCGTTCGGCCAAAGTAAAAGTCGCGGGTTTGATAGGTTGCCGCTGTGCACATGCGCTATCGTCCTCTTTTCTTTTTTGATTAGCTTTTGTCGTTTGTGTCCGCGGTATGCAGCCTGCCTGCATAGCAGCGGGTGATATAAGGATAGGCAACCGTGCCGTTTTGACAGTAAGCGTCAAACAGCTTTTCCAGCGCGGCGCGATAGGCGGCATAGCCGTCCTCCTGCGGCGCGGGGGCAAAGGAGGAGGAAAGGCTGCGCAGCACAAAGGCTTCGCGGTTGTAAAGCTGGGGATAATCCAGCGAAATTAGCTGATAATCCCCGCCGAAAAAGCTGCGAAACGTCGCATCGGCAAAGTCCAGCCCATTGGAAAAGCCCCGAAAGCGCGGGCAGTATTGACGGTTTACGGCATAGTTTTCCGCAATCAGCGGGCTGGCTTCATCGCGCACGTTCCAAATCAGCAGCACGCGCCCGTTTGGACGCAGCAGCCGCAGGCATTCTGCCCGGAACGCAGCGGGATTAAAACCAGTGAAACGCCTGCGCGGCGGTGATCACATCCACGCTGCAATCGGGCAGGGGAATGCTTTCGGCGCTGCCGCACAGGGGAGACAAGGCGACGTCTGCCTGCATGACGGCGCGCATATCGTCGTTGGGCTCCACAGCGTATACTTTGCCGACATAGGCGGCCAGTTGCCTGGAAAAGATGCCCGTACCCGCGCCTACGTCCGCGGCGATATCTGTGGGGGCAAGCAGCCCGGCGCTTTGCAGGCGCTCAAATAACGCTGGCGGATAGGCAGGCCGCCCCTCACGGTACACGCCGCCCTTGTGATCAAACTGCCGTTCGTTCATGCCCGAATCCTCCGTAAAAAGAATGCTATCTTTTATAATATTATAGCCGATTCTGATTGAAGCGTAAAGCAAAAGCCCGCCGGAAAGGCGGGCTGAGGCTTGGCGGGCAACGGGCTGCGTCAGCGCTTGAACATGCCAAACAGCCCCTTCTTTTCAAAGGGCCGCAGGGTTACGTCTGTTACGGTGTAGCCGGCATCACCGATGGCCTTGCGCAGGGCGGCCTCATCCAGCGGGCCATCGGACAGAATAACCGCCTGCCCCTTGCTGTGGGAAGCGGACACTTTTTTGATGTTAAACTTGCTTCGGATCACATCGCTGACATGCGCTTCGCACATGCCGCACATCATACCGTCGATTTTCACGGTGGTTTCAATCATGGGAGACAGCTCCTTTCAAAGCGACGATTAGATTTCTCTAACCGAGGCGTAGTATACAACACGGAAGGGGATGTGTCAAGAACTGAGCGATGGAGATGATAAATTATAAATCAGCCAACAGCCTTTTCAGGTCTTGAATCAACAGAGGGAAATCTTCGGAGATGGTTTGCCAGACAATTTGCAGACGGATTCCCTCATAATCATGCGCAATACGATTGCGCATACCGTAAATCTGTCGCCAAGGCTGCTCAGGATGCGCCTGGAGAAAGCCTCATCTAAACCGTTATGTGCCAGTTCGCCGATTTGCAGCAGATTAAAAACGCAGGCTTCCTGAAGCATGAGATTGCTTTGGAAAGAGGCAAAGGATTCGTTCTGGCAATATTGCAGCGTGCGTTCCATCCGTTCAATCATTCTTTGTAGGGTGCGCAGCGTTTTTTCATTGCTCATAGATGACCACCCCTGTATTGTGTATTTCGCGGTCTACTGCAGAACCGGGAATTACATCTGCACGGTCGATTAAATCCACTTTGCATTGCACGCAGCGGCATACATCCTCAAGCAGCCCGAAAAAGGACAGTCCGCGTAGCCCACTGTCTACCCATAAATCCACATCGCTGGCAGGTTGTGCAGTTCCCTTGGCATAGGAGCCAAACAGGATAGCCTTGCGCACGCCGTTTTTTTGAAAGACGGGGGCAAGCTGTGCTTGAAGCTGTTCAATTGAATAAAGCGACGCACTCATGAACGGCACCTCCCAATGACTTTGCGGCTCTGATTATATTATAAAGGGTCAGCCTGCTTTAATCAAGATAAAAACCCCGCCGGATGTCTTACCACCTGGCGAGGGGATGCGTTCAGAGCAAAGGCGAGTCACGGCGTGGACGATTCCTCGCTGTTTAGATAGTAGGGCGTCAGCAATTGACTATTTGCAGCCCACGGATGCGTTTTGCACCAGGCTTCAAACACTGGTTTCCATTCGGTTAGGTATGCTTCAGCTTCTGCTTGTGAAAGATTTCCACGGAAAAGCTTATCGTATTTAGATATTTGCTCATACCAATCGTCTCCGTATACTGAATCAAAAAAGCTTTGATCTTCTGTAAAATAAGATGTGTAATCCTGCTGGGCCGGAGTTAAACTCATGCAGCTGCCGTCATAGCCATATGCCGCCTTCCAGGCTGCCGCGCCGTTGCTGTAAGCGTATACGATCCAGACGGGGATTTCGCCGCTGTTGAAGTGCTTTTCAAACAAAAATTTTGCCTGATAGTTAAACTTTTCTGGTGCTAGGCCATATTCCGTCGCCATTCCGTCCTTCATTTTTTCGATAACGGCGCTTTCCTGTATGTCGCTGGGCAGAGGAGTCACCTCTGTGCCGCAAAGCATAATATCTTCCGATTCGCCGGCCTCATAACCGTCGCCATGGGCTTTCCAATACAGCAGCTCACCAGTTCGACTAAAACGCATTACATGAGGCACTGTTTCCCCATGATGGCCCAGAAAAGAGCTTACCCAAACCTGCCACATGGGGGCTTCATCGGCTACGTATATATTCTTTCCATTGACATTCCGCAGGCTCTGATGCTGCAGCAGCCGGATATCCATCGGCGCCTTTTGGAGAATGTCGAAAGAGATACCGCACTTAACCGAGAAAAACGCCGCCGCACGGGCATGTACTTCTTCTACCGTCAGATCATCAGGGCCGGGTTTAAGTTCTACTTCGTTATCTGCTACCGCGCCTGCCGTCAGACAAAGCAGCAGAATCGTCATCAATAAAACAAGCGTCTTTTTCATAATCTCTATCCTCCTGTTTTGTGTAGGTAGGGGAATACCGCCCTTTCATAAATAAAGACGAAATGGATAGACAATTTTATCCACATTTTAAAGAATTTACAATTGCTGTTTTCCTCAATAAAAAAACACCCGCCGGTTGGCCCAACAACCGGCGGATAGAAAACAGTATTGATATTGCCCTTCAAAGGTCTGGTATAGGGATTGGTATATCAGATACAAGCAAGGCAGTGTCTTTCAAGGATCAAAAAGGCGGGTTCACAGTTTATTCGGACGCAAGGAGGACGCCCGGGGCAGCAGTATCAAATACTGGTTTTCTTGAATTTATGCGGGCAAAATGCCCGGACACAGCTGGGACAGCAGACAGCCAAGGGCCGTCAGGGCAATCGCCAGCGCAAGGGTGGATAGCTTGCTTTTGAGCATGCGCGTCATCTCTTTTTAAGCAAAGTGTTTATTGCAGCGCCTTGCCCAGCGCTTCGCACTCGGCCAGCGCGCTGTCGTCGGGATCATCCTGGCAGATGACGCTGTCGCAAGCCAGCGTCGCGCCGGCGGAGATGCAGTCCTCTTCCCAGCTGCGCATCCATTCGCCGTCGCCCCAGCCATAGGAGCCGAACAACGCGATCTTTTT
>ERZ827520.1100-NODE-1100-length-34590-cov-6.325496_pt1 | contig 34590 bp, 29 predicted proteins | sample MGYA00519581_ERZ827520 | MGnify/ENA primary metagenome ERZ827520 (study PRJEB31778, sample SAMEA3449339) | human gut metagenome | biome: human gut; feature: human-associated habitat; material: faeces | place: United Kingdom | collected 2010/2012 ...
TCTTGAAAACTTTTTGTTTTTTCAAGTGTCTACTCTAAGGGGATTATATCAGTTTTTTGTTTTTTAACGGCAATGATGTTATATCATTTATGGTATCAAAGATCTGTGCATTTATCGGATTCGAATACGGTCCAACAGAAGCATCGGGATCATCCAGATGATTTGATAGAGCACGGCCCAAAACGAAGGCAATTCCAAAGAAAAGTGAAGCAATACCGCACAGAGCACCAGAATGGTACTGACAATCAGTGTAATGAGTTTCAATACCGTGTTAAATCGCAGTGCACCGGAAATGCGGTCACATAGAGAAATGGTGCGCAACAGGTTTTTCGCGCTGGATTTGGAGACGATGCCTGTGCTGATTTTATCTTCTTTTTCGTTATTTTGCGGCTCTTCTCTATGACATTTGATGATCTTCACAGGATAATTGGCAATGTCAATTTTGGAGGCGAGCAGTGCATCGTCAATATTGGGATCATAAGTTTTGATGGCCACGCACATTCCCTGCCGGTACAATTGCCGGAGGATGGTTTCAAAACCGGTATCGGTGTTATATTCAATGTACATTTTTGCCGCCAATTCATCGTTGTAGGCAAGGTACATCACGGCTGCCTGATGGGAGAATTCCATCTGCGTTTCCTCTTCGGATTGCTCGATGGCATAACCGTAACGAGCCAAAAAGTCTGCCTTTCCGATGATGACTGTTTTGCCATCCACCAATGCCTCAATGCCGGTATCATCAATCAAACGAATCTGTACGTCTTTGCTGTATCCGACTTCCCTTGATGCCATAACGAAAATATCAGCGAGGGGACCTCCCAGCATACGAAATACACCAGCAACCTGATATAAAGCGTGATCAATACGGTTGTTGCCGTATAATTTGACATTTTTCACGGTGACTTTATCAGCCGGGAAAACATCGTGATCGTCAAAAGAAATGATGGAGGCATTGGCATATTCCCCAAGGGAGCTCTCACCGATCACGGCACTTTCTCGCCGATAAGAGACGCGGGCTCCCTGATAAAGCGGATGTGCAAGTGAAATGTATGAAGCCACGGGCATACACAAAAACAACGCAAGAAATGCGGTGTTGACCGCTGTGTACAATTCGTGAGCGGTGAAAAAGACAGCGAAGAAGAATGCGACAGCAATGAACAGGGAAAGTGGAATTAAGATACCGAGGATGCGATAGCTGCGCGGATATGTATCCATGCGTTCGTAAAAGCCCTTCACAAACGATGCGCGGCGAATCTTAAACATCAACGGATCATTCGGAATGTAGTCGGCAAAGCATTCCATTTCCAACGAGGCGTCCTGTGCGGATAGCGCGTCAATGACGTATTTCGGCTTTTTGGATGAGACAATTTTGAAGCTCATAATTTCCCGCCGTATCCGCATGTAACGATAGAAGTGGTGCAACAGTGCACAGAAAGCGACGGGGAAATTGAACAAATATAGATTGCCCGGAATGGGCGCGAGAAAACAGATGGCTGCCGTATAGATCGTTGCAAGGATAAACATGACGCCTGTCACGCTTTCCGGCATTGGTTTGCGGTGCAGCATAGAGCGGAAACTAAACCAGGTACTGTTCCAAACGGTTGCCACACAAAGCAAAAGCAACTGATAATCCATCAGCGCGTAAACCACCTGATATGCATCCGGGTTCATGAATGCCGGCAGAGGAAGGTGCAGCAGCTGATGATTTTCTACCAAGAACAGCAAGATTGTAAACAACAATCCCAGTCCCAGTTTGCGCAGCACACGCAGATATTTTACTTTATATTTTGCAAAGATCGATTTATTTTGAGCCGGGGAAACGTATTCCGGACGTTTTTGCAGCAAAAATTCGTTGCGTGTTCGTCCTTCCTGCATTTCGTCCAAATGACGCTGGTTACGCTGTTCCAGTTCTGTTTTTAATGCGTCGATTTGCTTGTCGCTGATCGCCTCTTTGAGACTTTCTTCCACGCCAAACGCAGCCATTAGGTCCAGATCTGTTTGGTCAAACACGCCGTCTCCATTGAGATCCGGTCCCACCAACGGCTCTTCACTTTCCTCCAGATCTGCCCAGTTTTCCGGAACCGCGTCGATATCAACCTCGCCGTTTTCGTTGAGCGGCAGCTGTTTTGATGGGCCTTTCGTCTCTGCTTGGGTGGTAGATGCACCCGAAGTGTCAACGCCATTTCCTGTTTCGGATTCGTTTGCGGTATCCGTATCCTTTCCGGCTTTTCGATACAAGGCCAAAAACTGGCGCAACTGCGCTTCCTCTTCCGTTTCCTGTGCTTGCGCCGCCGCCTCTTCTGCCTTTTTCTTTGCTTGTCGTAAATTTTCTTCTTGCGTTTCTTGCGGGACATCGGACAGTTCCATCGATGGAATTGCCTGTGCAACCGTATGATGTTGTGGGCGAATGGCTTCGCCGCCTTTGACTGCGAACGGTGTGGAAAAATCATCCCCCACGCCTTTTTCACCGCTTTGTTGTGCCACCTCAAATTCCGGATACAGAGGAATTTCTTCATTGAGTGCACCGGCCACTTTTTCGCCCTCAAACACTGTATTTACATGTTTGATTTCATCGGCTTTTTGTTTTGACGGTGCGCCTGGCTCGGCTTGCGCTTGCGTTTCTTTTATTGCGTTTTGTGCATCGTCAGTTTGTGTGGCAGGGCGATGAGGCGCTGGCGTATCGTCTTGCTCTTTGGGTGTATCATGAGAGAGAACAGATTCTTTCGATGTTGTGCCACTGTCCTCCAAAATTTCATCCAGCGCCTGTTCGACATCCACATGTTCCAACTTATTTTGCGGCGCAGCGGCAGCAGCTTTGGCATCGCCGTGGTATAAATATTTGCGGATCAGATCCTCCAGCTCGTCGTTTTTCTTTTCCGTGGGTGCCTCATTGGGCGTTGCGGCATGAGATTCGATTTTGCTTGGATTGGAAGGGAAACCCTCCGATGAGGACTTTGGCGTTTCTTTGGCTGGCTTGGTGACATTTTTTGCAGCATCAGATGAAACGGATGATGCCGTTTTGTCACGCTTGTCCGCGTGCAGCTCCTGATCCAGACGCTGCAAGAGTTCCGATGCCGAAACTTCTCGATGATTGTTCTGTTGATCAGACATGATGCAGTCTCCTTTGCATTGGTTTTGCCCGATTGTCGTGACTTTCACGAGCTTCTTTCAATTCCGGGGAAAGGTCATAAAACGATGATACGGTAAGATGCAAACCGAATTTTACGTAAACAAAAATCTGTTTTCTATCAAAAGATGTATGATAGAGAAGGTACGGCAACCGACATATGACAGGCAAATAGCCGATGGTTGAAACAACACATGACAAATTACCATTTACATAGCCATCAAAAACGGCGCTGTGTACCACCCTTAGGAATCAATGGCGTTTGCCCTTTGTTCTGCTGCGCGTCTGCGACGCACTTCACAGATCAACACAGCCCCCGCCGTTGCAACGTTGAAAGAATTGACATTGCCGTACATGGGAATGGAAACAATTTCGTCGCATGCTTCACGCACGATCCGTGAAACACCGGCACCCTCGCTGCCCAATACCAGTGCACATGCACCGGAAAAATCGGTGTCATAGTAATTGGTTCCGCCGGCTTCCGCAGCATAAACCCAAACGCCGCGTTCTTTGAGCATACGGATTGTTTGCGTCATATTTGTTGTTTTGGCAATGGCCAGGTGCTCTACCGCCCCCGCAGAGGCTTTTGTGACAGCGGCACTGATGCCAACGCTGTGCCGTTTGGGGATAATCAATCCGTGCGCCCCGGCTCCCTCCGCACAACGAATCAGCGCGCCGAGATTGTACGGATCGTTGATGTTCTCAGCCAGAATGAGAAAAGGCGGTTCTCCACGTGCCGCAGCGATTTGCAACAGATCTTCCACCGATACATAGGTTTTTTGTGCCGCCATGGCGACAATTCCCTGATGATGAATGCCGCATGACAACTCATCCAATTTTCGGCGATCCACGGTGATAACAGGAATGGCACGATCCAACGCCTGCGCCACCAAAACGGTGATGGAACCTTCTCGCTCTCCGCGTTGGACAAAGATTTTATCGATGTCTCTGCCGGAGCGTAACAATTCTCTGACCGCATTTCTTCCGACAATGACGCCAGGTGAAAGGGTGTTTTCTTCTTCTTGCATAGAGGTGTTTTTGGAATCAAACGACGTGTGCAAATGATTGGAATATCCGGCGTTGTGATATTCCAAGCCTTTTGGGGTATGGTGTGCAGATCCGGAACGCGTGTGATTCGGTCGTTTTTCACGGAACCCATCGTTAGAATGAGACGAATAGGGACGTGCGTTGCGGTTGTTGCGCGGTGATTTTTTGGGGGATTCCATGTGGCACGATGCCTTTCTCTGTTGTTTTTATTATTTGGGATAAAACCATGGGGCGAAAAGCCGCAGGTTTTGATGTTATCTGACAGTTTGCAAAATATATTGTCTCGATTCCCCATGGGGCTGATCAGACAATATGAACTCACCATAAATTGTAGCATATTTTTTTTGTTTTGTATAGGGTTTTGCAAATTTTTCCTTATTTTTCCGCAAAAATCTCTTTTATTTTCCTTTTTGCATGATGTAAATTCTTTCTATATGACGGGGCTGTTGCTGCAATTTTGACATTTTTCACAAAAAGGTACTATTTTTTGCAATACCGTTATTTTGCGAATGTTGTCATATTTTTATGGTAATTCTGCAACACGTTGAAGCCCAGGGTGTGTTTATGAACACAGCTGTTTGTATTGTTTGGCGTCTGTGCACAAGATAAGCGCGTATGTACAATGTAAACAACTTGCATTTCCTGCAATCGTCTGGTACAATATGGCTGTATTAAACAGGCGCGATCGATCACACCATTCTTGCCAAGGACATATCAGGAGGCAGACCGGAACGATCAAGAGGCCTGTTGCCGGACGGCATAGATTGCAAACAATGGATCACGGGGGAATATGGTACATGGCGGTCCGCTTTGGAAATATCACATTGCAACACGGTTTGATGCTGGCGCCCATGGCGGGCGTAACGGATGGCACGTTTCGTGCCATTTGCCGCACATTCGGCGCAGAATATGTTGTCAGCGAGATGATCAGCGCCAAGGCAATGTCCTTTCATGATAAAAAAACGGCTGCGTTGGCGGCATTGACTTTGGCAGAACAGCCCGCCGGCATTCAGATTTTCGGGAACGAACCGCAAATAATGGCGCAGGCGGCGCAGACACTTTGCAAAGGTGTGCTCTCAGGTTGTATGCCGGCCGCCATTGACATCAATATGGGATGTCCGGTTAAAAAGATTGTCAACAACGGCGACGGCAGTGCCTTGATGTGTCATCCGACACTGGCAAAAGAGATTTTGTCGGCGGTGCGCCGTGTAACAGATTTGCCGCTGAGTGTGAAGTTTCGGACCGGTTTTACCAAGGATCAGACGGATCAGTGTGTTGTTTTGGCGCGCATTGCGGTGGAATGTGGCGTCGACATGATTTGTGTGCACGGCCGCACGCGGCAGCAGATGTATGCCCCTCCCGTGGATCTGGACAGCATTGCTCGTGTGCGGGATGCAGTACCGCCCAACATTGCAGTATTTGGCAACGGCGATATACAAAGCGGTGCGGATGCATTGAAAATGATACGTCACACCGGGTGCGACGGCGTGGCAATCGGGCGCGGCGCTTGTGGCAACCCCTGGATTTTTTCTGAGGTTGCGGCGGCGATAGACGGCGTGCCCTATACCCCTCCCACGCAACAAGAGCGGATCGCAACGGCGCTGGATCATTTGGAACGGCTGCGGGAAAGCAAAGGGGAGCGTGTTGCACACCTGGAGGCACGGAAGCATCTTGCCTGGTATATCAAAGGCTTTGAAGGCGCTGTACAGGTGCGCAGAGAAATCAACCGTGCGCAGAGCACACAACAACTGGAAGTGCTGTTGCGTACCATGCTTTGAAAAGTTTCCAATCGTATGTTATACCTTTTGCCGCATGTAGGCCGGAAAAAACAACGCTGTTCGCGCTTTTTTTGTTGCAATTTTGGCAAAAATATGCTATACTCAACTATAAAAAATATCCATACTTGCTGCAATACACAGAGAAAAGACCGCATGTGGCAGGATACGACAGAAAAGACGTTTTTTGTATGTCTCAGACGTGGATGTACCAAACAAAACAACAGCCAAGCAATCGTAAATAACACATAGTAAAAAGGACAAAAAAATGGTTTATCGAAAGCTGATCAGAAAACCGTGGTTTTGGATTGCCGCGGCGTTTTTGCTGCCGGTGGCGGTGATGTTTATCGTCTTTGCGGCACTGGGAACGCATCCGTTCGGCAGTTATTCCAGCATGTATTTGGACATGAATGCACAGTATGTGTTTTATTTTGAAAAATTCCGGGAGATTATTTTCAATTCCGATAACTTGCTCTATGCCTGGGAACGGGCATTGGGCGGTGAATTTTTGGGCATTTTCTTTTACTATCTTTGCAGTCCGTTTACAGCGTTGGTGCTGCTGTTCCCGCGCGCATATATGCTTTATGCACTTTGGGCGATGGTATTGTGCAAATTTGGCGCATGCGGCGCGACGTTTTATTATTACTTGTCCAAATCTCATCCCGGACGTCGTTGGCAGATGCTGCTTTTTTCGCTTCTATATGCGCTTTGCGGATATGGGGTCGTACAAAATACCAATACCATGTGGATTGACGCAATGTATCTGTTGCCGTTGATGCTTTTGGGATTGGAACGGTTAATTGGCGAGCGGAAATTCATCATGTATACCCTGTTGCTCACGGCCATTTTTGTGTGCAATTATTATATTGGCTGGATGGTCGCTATTTTTACGGCGATCTACTTTTTCTATTATTATTTTTCCAACCATCCGATTCGTCTGGGCGCGCATTTTTGGAAAACGTTCGGTTTGTTTGCCATCATGTCCATCATTGCCGCATTGATTGCGTGTATTGCGTTCGTTCCGGCATATTATTCACTCACATTTGGCAAAACCACATTTCAAGATACCGATTATTCTCTGGTACAGCGATTTGATTTTCTGGATTTCTTCACAAAGCTCTTGCCCTCGTCTTATGACACGGTGCGTCCCCAAGGATTGCCCATGGTATACAGCGGGGTGTTGAGTTTGCTTTTTTTGCCGTTGTATTTCTTCTCTGCACAGATTCCAGGAAAAAAGAAGATTTTGAGCGGCGGTGTCTTGGCACTTTTGGTGTTGAGTATGAACGCGTCCTCTGTGGACTTGTTCTGGCACGGATTGTCCATGCCAAACTGGCTGAACTACCGTTACAGTTTTGTGTTCAGCTTTATGGTATTGGTGCTTGCCTTTGAAGCGGTCCGCCATTTGGCACAAATTCCATATCGTTCGCTGGCAGCCGGCGGTGTGTCGGTGATCGCAGCGGTGTTTGTGTTACAAAAATTCGGCTATGAAAAATTGCGCGATTTTCAAACGGTTTGGTTTACCGTTCTTTTGGTACTGGCATATTTGACGTTGTTTTACCCGTTGTTCAAAAAGCGCCACCGTGCACTTTGTGCAGGACTGCTCAGTGCGGTGGTGATTGCCGAAAGCGGTATTTCTGCATATTTTACGTTGGCACAGACACGCGCGGATGTCGGGTTTTGTAAGTACGATCTCTACGTTTCGATGGTCAACAAAGCGCGAGATGCGATGGAAACACTGCGTTTACAAGATCCGTCTCTTTACCGGACCGAAACCAATACGCGATATACGGTGAATATGCCGCTTGGGGTAGGAAATTACGGTGTGTCTCATTCCACTTCCACCCTTAATGCATCTGTGTTCAAATTGCTCGGTCAATTTGGTTATACCGCTGCCAGCCACAGTTCACAATACCGCGGGGGAAATCCCGTCAGTGACGCATTGTTGGGAATCCGTTATCTGATTTACAATCCCGCCGCTACCGGTGAGGAAAGCGCGGATACGGCGTTGTATCAGTCCTTGTATGATATTTCCGGACAGACGGAAAACAATGTCACATATCGCAATCCATACGCGCTTTCCGTATTGTATACGGTTTCTTCCGATGTGGATTCTCTTTCTTTGGACTCTTATCCCAATTCTTTTGAGCGGCTCAATGCCGTTGTCGGCGCCATGCTTGGTGAGTCACAACCCCTCCCGCTGTTTGTGCCCATGGAAGATGTGCGTTCTTATTATCAAGATTTGAGTGTTTCCTATCGTTCCGGGCATGTGTGTTACACGCCGATAGATGAGGAAGTGGATGGTACGTTGACATTTACCTTTCAGGTAGATCAAGACGCGCCCGTTTATGCGGAATTTCCGACAAGCTATTACAGCGATTGTTCGTTGTATGTTGACGGGACCTATTGGGGTGAAACCATGAGCAGCGGCCGCCATATCCATTCCCTCGGTTCATATCAGCAGGGGGATACGGTCACATATGAGATTGAATCACAGGATTTTCAACCGTTTTCGTTCCGCAATACGACCAGCAATTTTTATTATTTGGATCTCGCATTGTACCAAGAAATCATGTCGCGTTTGGCCCAGGGAAATGTTGGTATTTTAGATTGGAGCGCAACGTCGATTGACGCGGAGTTTACGGTAAGTTCTGAGCGTGACGTGCTTTTGACCACCATTCCCCAAGACAGCGGTTGGCATGTCAGCATCGACGGGGAACGTGTGGACACAAAGACATCCATGGGCGCATTGATTTCTGTGGATGTGTCAGATTTGGAAGAGGGGACACACCGGATCGAGATGACGTATTTTCCGGATGTGTATTGGTATGGCATCGTTGCCTGCCTGTTTGGTATCGCACTGTTTTTACTTGCTGTTTTGCTCTCACGTCGTCCGCCGCGTGACCGTCGCCATACCTGGAAAAGTCTGCCGCCGGCGGCACTTGCGGCGCCCGATAACGGTGCATCGCCGGATGATGAGGGCAACACCATACCATCCCCGGATGTCTCGCCGCCCGATAAACCACCCACGGACGAGCCGGAACAGGTGTCTGCTACCGCACCGGAATCGTCTGCAGCGGTGGTGATGACACAAGGCGACGAAAACGGTTCGGAAAATCTCGACAAAAAATGAAATTTTTGTGAAATTTTTCAGCCATCTCTTTTATCATAACGGAAGATATGATATAATGTGCGATGGTGGATCCTGTCCGCTTTCTTTTTGTGCATAGCCCAGGGTCTCATAACAATGCAAACCATATAACGTGGCGCATAAAATACAAATTTGGAGGAAACAAATGAGCAAGAAGTATGTATATCTGTTCAGCGAAGGCAACGCGAACATGCGTGAACTGCTCGGCGGTAAAGGTGCCAACCTTGCCGAAATGACCAACTTGGGTCTGCCGGTTCCGCAGGGCTTCACCATTACAACCGAAGCTTGCACGCAGTACTATGAGGACGGCCGTCGGATCAATGATGAGATCCAGGCGCAGATCAACGAGTATATCGGCAAGATGGAAGATATTACCGGAAAGAAATTCGGCGACAAAGAGAATCCCCTTTTGGTTTCCGTTCGTTCCGGCGCGCGTGCCTCCATGCCCGGCATGATGGACACGATTTTGAACCTTGGCCTCAATGAGGAAGTGGTTGGCGTTGTCGCTGCCAAGACAGGTAACGAAAGATGGGCGTGGGACTGCTACCGTAGATTTATCCAAATGTATTCCGACGTGGTGATGGAAGTCGGTAAAAAGTATTTTGAAGTCCTGATTGATAAGTTGAAAGCCAAAAAAGGTGTGACCCAGGACGTCGATCTGACGGCTGAGGATCTGCGCGAGCTGGCAAATCAGTTTAAGGCAGAATACAAGAGCAAAATCGGCGCGGATTTCCCCTCGGATCCCAAAGAGCAGCTGATGGGCGCAGTCAAAGCGGTGTTCCGTTCTTGGGACAACCCGCGTGCCAATGTATACCGCCGCGACAATGATATTCCGTACAGCTGGGGTACCGCTGTTAACGTGCAGGAAATGGCGTTCGGTAACTGGTCAGATGAGTCCGGTACGGGCGTGGCGTTCACACGTGACCCTGCAACGGGCGAAAAGAAATTGATGGGCGAGTTCTTGATGAATGCGCAAGGTGAAGACGTGGTTGCCGGTGTGCGTACGCCGATGCCCATTCAGAAAATGGCAGAGATCATGCCTGAAGTGTTTGAACAGTTCCAACAGGTATGCCAGACGTTGGAAAACCATTATCACGACATGCAGGATATGGAATTTACCATTCAGGACAGAAAACTGTTTATGCTGCAGACCCGTAACGGTAAGAGAACGGCAAGTGCGGCATTGAAGATTGCGTGCGACCTGGTTGACGAGGGAATGAAGACAGAACAGGAAGCTGTTTTGATGATTGACCCCAGAAACTTGGATACGCTGTTGCACCCGCAGTTTGATGCAAAGGCACTCAAAGCAGCAACACCGATCGGCAAGGGCTTGGGTGCTTCTCCCGGCGCTGCTTGCGGTAAGGTCGTGTTCACGGCAGAGGACGCTGAGCTTTGGAACGGCAGAGGCGAAAAGGTTATTTTGGTTCGTTTGGAGACTTCTCCCGAAGATATCACCGGTATGAAAGCGGCACAGGGTATTTTGACAGTGCTCGGTGGTATGACTTCTCACGCAGCAGTTGTGGCACGCGGCATGGGTGAGTGCTGTGTTTCCGGTTGCGGCGACATTGTGATGGACGAGGAAAACAAACAGTTCACACTGGGCGGCAAGACATTCCATGAGGGCGATTGGCTGTCAATTGACGGTTCCACCGGTAACATCTATGATGGAATTATCCCGACGGTTGAGGCAACCATCAGCGGCGACTTTGAGCGCGTGATGAACTGGGCGGACAAGTATCGCCGTCTCAGCGTGCGCACCAACGCGGATACGCCCGCAGATGCAAAGAAAGCACGCGAGCTGGGTGCAGAGGGGATCGGCCTTTGCCGTACCGAGCACATGTTCTTTGAACCGGAGAGAATCGCTGCGTTCCGTGAGATGATCTGTTCTGACACCGCAAAAGAAAGAGAAGCGGCGTTGGATAAGATTATGCCGTATCAGCAGGGTGACTTTGAGGCGCTGTATGAAGCCCTGGAAGGCAATCCGGTTACCATTCGTTTTTTGGATCCTCCACTGCATGAGTTCGTGCCTACGGAAGAGGCAGACATCGAAGCGCTGGCAAAGACAAAGGGCAAATCCGTTGCTGAAATCAAGGCAATGATCGCTTCTTTGCATGAGTTCAACCCCATGATGGGTCACCGCGGCTGCCGCCTGGCTGTCACATATCCCGAAATTGCGAAGATGCAAACGCGTGCAGTCATTCGTGCTGCAATTAACGTGCAGAAAAAGCATCCGGATTGGAACGTGGAACCGGAAATTATGATCCCGTTGATCGGCGATGAAAAAGAATTGAAATTTGTCAAAAAGGTCGTTGTTGAGACAGCGGATGCCGAGATCAAGGCTGCCGGCAGTGATCTGAAGTATGAAGTCGGTACAATGATCGAGATCCCGCGCGCTGCTCTGACCGCTGACGAGATCGCAAAAGACGCTGAGTTCTTCTGCTTCGGTACCAATGACCTGACACAGATGACGTATGGATTTAGCCGAGACGACGCCGGCAAATTCTTGCAGGCATACTATGATGCAAAGATCTTTGAGAACGATCCGTTTGCAAGACTTGACCAGAATGGTGTCGGCAAACTGATGGAGATGGCAGTTCAATTGGGTAAAAAGACTCGTCCTGACCTGCACTGCGGTATCTGTGGTGAGCACGGCGGCGACCCGATGTCCATTGAGTTCTGCAACAAGATCGGTTTGGACTATGTGTCCTGCTCCCCGTTCCGTGTGCCGATTGCGCGCCTCGCTGCTGCACAGGCTGAGATCAAAGAAAACGGTGTGAAATAATTTTTCCGTTTTCGTCAAATCTGGGTTTGCGGTAACGTAAAACAAATCATCAAAAGCCCTGCAGAAAATCTTCTGCAGGGCTTTCCGTTTGTTCAAAGCAAAATGCGTATCATCCAATAACATTTATATGATTTTGCCAAAAATATGATTTTTTGTTGCTTTATCACAAAAAAAGTGCTAAAATAATATCTATAACATGCATAATATTTTGAAGTGGAAAATGGAGAAATTTATGAACAAATGCAAACAGGTTTTGAGATGCATATGCTTTTTGGTCATAGCCGGTGTTATTTTTGCGGGACTCACAAATGTATTTGAGCGGAAAACCATAACCGGGGTGTGGAATTATACCGCGAAAGTGAATGGGTATTTTAATGCGCAGCCGGACACCATCGATGTCGTGTGTTTTGGATCCAGCCATATGTATTGTTCAATAAATCCCATCGTTTTAGAGAAAAAATACGGGATTAGTGCATACGTATTGGCAACGCAACAACAGCCCGTTAAGGCTTCGTATTATTATATGCTTCAGGCGCTGAAAAACCAAAGTCCCAAGGTGTTTATTTTTGAAACTTTTATGGTAAATTGGGACAAGAAAAATCTCACCGATGCTATCATTGCCGATGCAACCGAGCCGCTGCCCATGTCGCTCAACAAGCTACAGATGATCGCAGATTTGACGAAGGGCAGGGAGCCGAAGGTCCCTATTTTTTAACACTGTTTAAATACCATGATCGTTGGAAAGAACTGCAGAGGCAGGATTTCACATTTGAGAGGAAAGAAATGAGTGATGCGACCAAAGGATACGTCTATTTGGAAGATGCAACTCCGGTCACCAAAAATCTTTTTGATCAACCTCCCGTTATCAATGACATTTGTAGTGAAGACTTAGAATATTTGGAAAAGATGGTTGCACTGTGTCGGGAGAACAACATTCAGCTGATCCTACTATATGCGCCGTTTTCGATGGATGAATCAAATTATAACACTTGTTATACGGTGGAACATTTTGCTGACGAACATGAATTGGATTTTATCAATGGTTATGAGTTGATTACTACCATTGATTTCGACTTTGACAAAGATTTCTACGATGTTGGACATATGAATTGTAACGGAAGTTCTAAGTTGACCGAGTATGTCGGTAATTATTTGATTGATCGGGGCTATTTGCAATAAAAAAGAAAATGTCTCAATAAAAGAAAGATTTCTTGATGAAAAAGGATTGACTATGTCTTATATATCGTTTTTGTTTTTTGGATTTCTCTTCATTGCACTGGCACTGTATTATATTGTTCCGCTGAAATGGCGAAAGTATGTTTTACTGTGCGCCAATGTGGTATTTTATGCTTATGCGGGGATATCTCAGATCGCATATCTCGCAGTACTGATTGTTTTGACATATTTCTCGGCGCTATTGTTGCAAAAAATTGCCAAACATCGTTTTTTGTTACTTCTCTTTTATCTGTTTCTCTCGGCCGGGGCGCTTGTTTACGGGAAATTTATCAACTACATTCTCCGTGCCATTAGCTCCATTGCCGGTGGTGCACCGCTTTCCGTTTCTGTGATTGTTCCGCTGGGTGTTTCCTTTTTCACCTTGCAGGCGATTGGATACGTTGTGGATGTTTACAAACACAAGTATCCCGCCGAGAAAAACTTTCTCAAAGTTGCGTTGTTTATGTCCTACTTCCCGATTATTGTGCAGGGACCCATCAGCCGAATGGAGACACTTTCTCCGCAGCTTTTTGAAGGAAACAAATTTGATTATACCGGGGTAAAGCAGGGGTTATTGCTGATGCTCTGGGGGCTTTTCAAAAAGCTGGTCATTGCCAATCGCGCAGCGATGTTTGCAGATCCCATTTTTGGCGGCTATGAGGCGTATTCCGGTTTCACGGTGGTATTTGGTGTTTTGATGTATACACTTCAAATCTACACGGATTTTTCCGGCTGTGTCGATCTTTGCCGTGGCGTTTCGGAAATGTTCGGCATCACGATTATGGATAACTTTGATCATCCGTATTTTTCCACCTCGATCAAAGATTTCTGGCGCCGTTGGCATATTTCGCTCAGTTCTTGGCTGCGTGATTACGTATATATTCCGCTGGGCGGCAACCGGCGCGGCAAGTTCAGAAAATATTTGAATTTGATGATTACTTTTTTGGTTTCTGGATTGTGGCACGGTGTGGGGATTCATTACCTGGTGTGGGGCTTTTATCACGGTGCATGTCAAATTGTAGGTGATGTTTCTCGGGCACCGAAAGATTATCTCATCAAAAAGCTACAGATCAGACGCGATGTATTTTCGTTTCGGTTGGCACAGCAACTGATCACGTTTGTGCTCATTGCGTATTCCTGGCTGCTTTTCCGTGCCAACGGTTTTCGTGCGGCTCTGTATATGACACGTAGCTTGTTTACAAACTTTTTTAGTCCGACACAATTTGCCACAGCGTTTGGGTTTGAGGATTTAAAAGATTTGTTTGTTTTGATCATTGCGACTGTTGTTTTGCTGATGGCTTCTTTGTTGCAGCAAAAGTATCATATACGAACGGAATTAGAGAAACAAAATTTGTACTTTCGCTGGGGTGCTTATTTAATTATTTTATTTGCGATCATTATCTTCGGCGTTTATGGCACCGGTTACAATGCATCCGACTTTCTCTATATGCAGTTTTAAGAATATTCGGCGGTTTATATGGAATGTATTTGAAAGGCGTCAAAGAAAAAAACAAAAAAGCGTGCGATCCAATTGGATCGCACGCTTTTGTTTGCTGTATGATATTATTTTTTCATGCATTGTTTGCCATGATTTCTTTCAGTGCTTCTCCCAAATACCGAATACCGGTACGGATATGCTCATCGTTCATGGTAGAATAGTTCAGACGGAATGCGGAACAAGGTTTGTCCATGTCGACCATAAACGTCGCACCGGGAACAAAAACGACATTCTTTTTCACCGTCATTTTTGCAACCTGTTGTGTATCATAATCGCCGCCCATATCGCACCAGATAAACAAACCGCCGCCCGGCGTGGTATGGCTGACGGACGCCGGGAAATATTCCTTGATTGCATCCAACATGACACCGCACCGGTGCGCATAGCAGGCGCGCATTTGTTTAATCAGGGCATCAATATCATAATTGCGCAAATATTCATAGGTCATCAATTGTGTCAGCATCGGTGTGTGTACGTCGCTGACTTGCTTTGCAACCACGATTTTTGCAATCACATCTTTCAGTCCGATCAAAAATCCGATACGCATACCGGGGGACAAGATCTTGGAAAAGGAACCGCTGTATAATACCCATCCCTCTGTATCCATGGATTTGATGGTGGGAACTTTGTTTCCGTCAAACGTCAACTCTCCGTACGGATTGTCTTCAATTATAAACACATGATACCGTTTGGCGAGTTCATACAGTGCCCGGCGTTTTTCAAGGGACATGGTAATGGCGCTGGGATTTTGGAACGTGGGAATGGTATAAATAAGTTTGACGTTGTCGTGCGTTTTCAGCACGTCCTCCAGACGTTCCAAATTCATTCCGTCCGCGTCCATCGGAATCCCGATTAGCTTTGCGCCGTAGGAGCGGAACGCATTGAGTGCACCGATAAAGCTCGGTTCTTCCGCAATGACAATATCTCCTTCGTTCACCAGACATTTCGTAGCCAGCTCAATACCCTGCTGTCCACCGGAAGTAATGACAATATCGTCAAAATCCCGTCCGATTTGTTCTGTTTGTTGCATGCGCTCCATCACGGCTTGTCTGAGCGGGAGATAACCCTCTGTGACGCCGTACTGCAGTGAGAGTACCGGTTGCTCGGTTAAGAGCTTTGACGCAATCTCGGCGAGCTCTTTGGCGGGAAAAAGCTCAGGTGCGGGGTTGCCGCCTGCCAAAGAAATGACATTGGGATCGCCTGCCAATTTGAAAATTTCGCGAATGGCAGATCCTTTGATATCCTTCATGCGGTTAGAAAATGTAATTTCCATTGTGTTTTCCTCAATTCTTGTCAGGTTTTTTGAAAAAGATGTACCCCTTTGCGTTGGACATCTGTTTTGTTACGGAAGAAAGGTGAAATGTTTGATGTTACAACTTGTCATGTGTTGTTTTGGCTTGTTGTTTCTTTTCTTGCCTGCGTATGTGGCGTTGGGTGGCGCATGTTGAAAAATAAACGCGCGGGGCGGGCAAAAAAAACAGTATTATTTGTGCGAGTAGCAGCAGTACCATGAGTATTTGGAATATCGGGAACAACATTTGTACAACTTCCTGTGGAAAGCCGCTATGATAATTTTCGATCAGCGTGTATATTTTGTAACAACCGTAAAGCGGAGGTAGTACCAAAAAAAGACGTATCCCGCGCGTGATACCGTTGCCGGCAATGATGGCACATGCTAAGATGACAAGGTCAAACAGCAGCGTGTGACTTTTTACGGTCAGCGATAAAACATCGGACAGGGTAACAACTGCTTTGAAATACAGCGCGTATAATAAACTTCGAAAAATAAAATAAGCGATCAAATATCCGATCCAAACTGAGGTAAAAATCAGCACCTGCTTTTTTCCACGTGAAAACAACGTGTCCGGCTGCTGCGGCTGGGTCACCTGCGTCGCTGCGTTGTGCGCCATGGCAGCATCCTCCTTTATCTCTCCTGTGAAAAGAAGTGGTTATGTTTGTTGTGCAAGGTGTCCGGGGTCCATGTTGCTTTTATTATATCACCAAACGGATATTTGTTCAAGACTTTTTCACAAAAATCCTGTCCTTCGATGGCAGGGGGCGAAGAAGAAAGAAATAAATAAAAATGAAAGAATGACGAATAAATCATACAAAAGTGCTTGACAAAACATCGCATGGGAAGTATAATCTACTATGATTACGATACTGTTTTTTGTGTAAGTAATGGGAAAAGAACCGTGTTCTTGTGTGAACATGAACAAAAAAGAGTTACCGTATCAAAATTCATGGCGATGTATATTTTATATATGCCCGCGTGGGAGATCGTGTACTACCATTCAAAAGAACCCCCTACGGCCGGCATATCAAGTATGGGAGGAAAGAAACATGAAACACATGAAAAAATGGCTTGCATTATTGCTGGTCGCAGCGCTGAGCATTTGCATGCTTGCGGCTTGCAGCGGCGACGGGGATACGACGGATGAGACCACCGCAGCAACCGATGCTGCACAGACAACGGCGGCAGAGGATGAAAAGGACGACAGCGTTTTGGTTATGGCGACCAACGCACAATTCCCGCCGTATGAATATATCGATGACGATGGCAACTATGCCGGTATCGATGTCGATATCATGACCGAGGTGGCCAAGAAACTGGGCCGCACATTGAAAGTAGAGGATATGGAGTTTGATTCCATCATTCCTGCGGTTACGTCCGGTAAAGCTGATGTAGGTGCCGCTGGTATGACAGTAGATCCGGAACGCGAAAAGAGTGTCGATTTTTCTGTTTCCTATGCGACAGGCCGTCAGGTCATTATTGTAAAGAATGATTCTGACATTACAGGTCCCGATGATCTGGAAGGAAAGACCGTCGGCGTGCAAAGTGGTACCACCGGTGACATTTACGTTTCTGATGACGGAAAAGCCAAGGTCGAAAAATATAAGAGCGGTTTTGAGGCAGTACAGTCCCTGTTGCAGGGCAAAGTAGATGCAGTTGTCATTGACAACGAGCCGGCAAAGGTTTTCGTTTCTGAAAATGAAGGCATCAAAATTTTGGATACGGACTATGTGCTGGAAGAGTATGCACTGTGTGTGGCAAAAGGCAACACGGAGCTGTTGGATCAGATCAATACCGCCATTGAAGAAATGATTGCAGACGGTACCATTGATACCATTTTGGCAAAATATATCAACGCCGAGAACTGAGATAAACATCTGGAGCTGCAAAAGAGCGACGTGGTGTTTTCAGCGCAATCCCACAGGGACAACGGAAAAACGGTAACGATTTCAAACGGTTGTTTGTAACCGAAAGACATTTGAAAATGTACCGGGATTCTTGGATATACGGCGCTTGGAACAAACGGGGGCGTGCGTTGTGATACGCAGCGCCCCTTTTGTGATGTTGGACAAAATACGGGAAAGACGGAGAAAGAGAATGAACAAAAAACGGATCGCGGTGCTTCTGATTGTTGTTGCGGCGGTGTTGGTTGTCGGCATTTGCGCGTTTTTTCTGTTGCGGCAATATGCAGCGGATGACATCGCGCCCGATGAGGCACAGGAACTGATCGCGCAAGCATTTGATGATATGTCCAATGCCCGCACGCAGGATACGGCACAGTATGTGTTGGATCATATTCAGTGTACCGTTACAGACGTATATCCGGGAAAAGACGGTGCGCAGATTGCGGTATGCCGCATTCAAACCATTCATGCAGGGGATGTTTTGCTGGATCATCTGCCGATGCTCATGCAGGTGGATACGGTGGATGACAGCGGGCGTCAAATGGTATCGACAAAGCTGAAAATTACCATCAATCAAACACTGTTGCCCCTGATGCAAGAGGCAGAGCCATTGACGGTGGATGCATGCGAGATCCCCATTTACGAAAACGAGAATGGATATGTGGTATATACCTCCGATGAGGTGGTCAATACTTGTACAGGTGGATTGATTGATGCGATTGCGCAAGTCAAGGCAACAGAAGAGTTGACACTGCCCGACGGATCTGTGATTGTGCCGCAGACCAATTTGAAGAATGCTGTCACCGAATGCGTTTTACTTACATATGACAATGCACAGCCTGCCAATGGCGGCGCGTTGCAAAGTTGGTTCAATGAGCTCAAACAAAAGTTTTATCTCAACTTTATTGAGGCAAATCGTTATCAGTACCTCACCCGTGGCCTTTTGACGACGCTGGAAATCACATTCTTTGCACTGATCTTGGGAATTGTCGGTGGTTTTTTGATCGCGGTGGTGCGTGCCACCTGGGACAAAAACAAAGATATCCCGCCCAAAAACCGCTTTTTACGCGGTCTGTTGGCAGTGGGCAATGCGATCTGTCGGTTGTACTTAACTGTGATTCGTGGTACACCTGTGGTCGTGCAGCTGTTGATTATTTATTACGTGATATTTGCTTCTGCCAATGTCAACAAAATTTTTGTCGCTTCTCTGGCGTTTGGTTTGAATTCTGCTGCATATGTGGCGGAGATCGTGCGCAGCGGCATTATGTCGATTGATGTGGGACAAATGGAAGCGGGGCGTTCACTGGGGCTCAATTACGTGCAAAGTATGACGATGATCATTTTGCCGCAGGCTTTCAAAACCGTGTTGCCGGCACTTGCCAATGAGTTTATCGTGTTGCTCAAAGAGACATCTATTTCCGGTTATATCGCCATTCAGGATTTGACCAAGGGCGGTGATATCATCCGTAGCCGTACGTATGATGCGTTTATGCCGCTGATTGCAGTGGCACTGATTTATTTGGCGGTCGTGGTATTGCTGTCAAGTCTGGTGACCAAACTGGAGAGGAGGCTGCGCAGAAGTGATCGAGGTTAAGCATTTGAGCAAGGATTTCGGGAAAAAGAACGAAATCAAAGTGTTAAGAGATATTAGTGAGACGATTGACAAAGGCGAAAAGGTTGTGATCATCGGTCCTTCCGGTTCCGGTAAATCGACGTTTTTGCGGTGTCTGAATTTATTGGAACAGCCGACATCCGGACAGATCTTCTTTGACGGGGAGGAGATCACAGATCGCCGTTGTAACATCAACCGTGTTCGCATGAAAATGGGTATGGTGTTCCAGCATTTCAACTTGTTTCCGCATAAGACCATTTTGCAAAATATTTCCATGGTACCCATCAAGCTGAAACTGATGAAAAACGAAGAAGCGCAGGAAAACGCATTGCAGCTGTTGCGCCGCGTTGGTCTGCCGGATAAGGCAGATGCCTATCCGGGACAGCTTTCCGGCGGGCAAAAACAGCGCATTGCCATTGCCCGTGCGCTTGCGATGAACCCGGAAGTGATGTTGTTTGATGAGCCGACTTCCGCACTTGATCCTGAAATGGTGGGGGAAGTGCTGGAATTGATGCGGGAACTCGCACAGGACGGAATGACAATGGTTGTTGTTACACATGAAATGGGATTTGCACGTGAGGTGGCAACACGTGTGGCATTTATGGATGACGGGAAGTTTTTGGAACAAGCACCACCGGATCAATTTTTCCGTGCGCCACGCGAAGCGCGTACCCGTGATTTTCTCTCCAAGGTGCTTTCATAAGACGCAACAATTTTGGGCTTGTAGGGTCAGCACTTGTTTGATTTGATTGTCAATTGGGAATCATGGTAAGACCACGTGGGAAAGAATCGGTCATACATGCAACAAGCGTTGTAACATATGCACCTGCAACTGTGATAAGAAAATCAAAAATTATATTTTCTGCCAATAGATTTGGTTTAGCCAAGGGAGGAACAAGATATGGTACTTCGAGCCAAAGAAACGCGTGCTGTGGCACGCACTGCATTGCGCGGCAAGTGGTTCACCGCTGTCATTGCCGGGTTATTGGTGATGCTTTTGGGTGGCACATTCTTTTCTTCTTATTATACCGGATCGACCACGGGTCGCTTTGTGATCGAAGATAAAAATTGGGAGACAAACGAGTGGACGGAAGTCGATGAGGCGCGCACAGAGGCATTTGCACGGGAATATGTGACACAGATCGAAGACGCATTGCGTCGATCCGGTAAAACACAGCAAGACCTGGATGCAATCGCGCAGGGGTTGGATATCTTATCGGAGACCGGGGATATGACGGCGTTATTGAAAGCGATGGATTTTGACACGGTTGTGGTTATAAGTCGTCAAACCGTTTTGTTTGTCTTGCAACAGTTGCATATTTCCACACGTATGTTTCTTGGTATATTATTGATCAGTGCGTTGATATCCTTGTTGTTTGCGCTGATTCGGGGGGCTGTGAATGTTGGTTATGCCATGTTCAATTTGCGTTTGGTAGATGGAAGAGATTTGCGCATTTCCAATGTATTTGACGGTTTTTCTTGCTTTGGCCGTGCGCTGTTATGCTCCATTCTGCAATGGTTGTATGTGTTTCTATGGATTCTTCCCGGACTTTTGTGTATGGTAGGGGCAGTTGTCGTATTTTTCTTGCATCCGCAGATGAGCATGCTATGGATTTCACTATTGTTGTGGATGATAGGAGTGCTGTGGGTGGCTGTGCTTACCATTTGGAAAAGCTATTCTTATTCCATGAGTTACTATGTACTGGCTGATCATGACAATGTCGGCGCCAACGGCGCCATCCGTCAATCCAAACGGCTGATGCACAAAAACAAATTTCGCTATTTCTGTTTGCAACTTAGTTTTATCGGCTGGGCAATTTTGTGTACGTTTACATGCGGCATCGGTTACTTTTTCCTTTATCCGTATATGGCGGCATCTTCGGCCGTGTTTTATCGTGCCATGGTGACGCCGATGAACGGATATGGTTACACTGCACCGGGCAATGTCCCGCCGGGTGGGATGAATGGCGGAAGATATGAGGTGCATTTTGATTCCACGCCACACAATGAAACAAGCCAAAATGGTCAGATGTCTGTGGATGATACGACAAACGATCAAAATCACAACGGGGCTTTCTGTATTGGTTTGGCAAACCGATAAAACAGGATTGATGACATGGATGACAAAAAAGAAAAAAGCGCCTTTCACGATCATGTGAAAGGCGCTTTTGTTATATATATTGATAAAACGATTAAAACATTTGATAAGGTAGTAAGATATTCCAAAAAATGACGGCAATGTTCTTACAACAAACGCAAAATCGTTTCGCCACCGATGTTTTCTTCCAGGGCAAACTGCGGCGCGGAATGAGAGCTGTTTTCGCGAATCAATACACTCCGACCGTTTTGTTCCATGCTTTGCGCCAGTACTTGCTTGAGAAATGCAACATCTGCACGCAATGCGGAGATGGTCTGCTCTTTTTCCCGCAGTGCTTTTTGCCATTCTTTTAACAGTTTTGCTTGCATTTGTATGGTGTCGTTCACCATTTTCTGTTCTTCCATTGGCGTTCTTCCTTTCTTTTTAGATATATCGGTATCAAAATGACTGTTTTGGTTGTGATCAAAGAAAATATTGCAAATTTCACATGCTTGTCCCATCGGTTCTGCGCTATCTTATGCAGCAAGCCAAACGAATATGATCATGTGTTTAGATGGTGTAGTACAAATCACTGTGGTGTATGGTGGCAGTACCGATGGAAAAATAGTGATGTGGTTCGCGTGGTCTGATGTGAAATATTTTCTTAAAACGCAAAGCGTTCCCCTTTGTCAAACAATCCCTCAGCGGCGTAACGCATTGCATCCATCAGATGGTCATTGCCCGGTGCGGGAATGTTCAGTTGTGCGCCGGTGGCATCTGTTTGCCAGGTATAAGAGGAGATTTCTTTCCAAAATGACGGACAGGTGGGGTGAATCAAAATATGAAATTCCCGCAAGAAGTCGATTCCCGCGCGAATGCTGTCCGGCCCTTTTCGTGCCGCAGTGATACGCCGGCAGCCGAGCAGCCGCAGTCGATCGATGGATTTTGGTTCTGCTGCATCCGCAAAAATACGTTCTTTGGCGTACCCGCGTTCGTACAGTTCGCGAAAAATTGCTTCGTTGGAAAGTCCGCGTGCGTATACTTCATCAAATACATATATTTCTTTTCGTTCCAGATCTGCCAGTCCGCAGAACAGTGCTGTGGGATCGGCGGTGTATCCGAAATCAAGACCAAACATGGACCGTATTGTGGGACGGGATCGGATCTCGTCCGTGTCAAAGACGACCCGATCCCAGTGATCATATACCAGCCCTTCGCTCACACCCCATTCTCCCAATGCGGCAACACGATATCGTCTGGGGTCACGCGTTTTCATTTCTTCAAATAATCGGCGGTCTGCCGCGTCTAAAAATTCGTTGCATCGATAATCGGTGGTCAGAGCCAGAACATCGGGCGAGGCTTGGTCGAAAAAACGTTTTTTCAGCCAGTGATGCTCGTTCCACGGATTAAAGGTTAGCGTGGTCTGTTTGAAAAGAGGAGGAGAAACGGCACCGCGAATGGATTCGTTGAGCAAGTCAAAATCACGTTCCCGCGTGATTTCATACGCTTCTTCGATCCACAACCAGCACAGTACGCCGCGCGATACGGCAATCGATGTGATTTTCATGGGATCATCCATGCCGCGAAAATAGATGCGTTGCCCGGTGGGACGATAACATAACTCCAGGGGCGTTTCTTTTGTTTCCCAATATTCTTGGACGCCCAGTCGTTCAATGGCCCATTTCAGTTCTGCCATGCACGAATCACGCAGGGTACGGTATACTTTTCGTACCACCAGTGCGTTTGCATCGGGATAGCGCATGATGCGCCAAATGAGATTGAGCGCTGTCGTCTTCGATTTTTTGGATGCGCGGGAGCCTTTCAGTACTCGGTAACGTCCCGTATAGTTCCAAAATGTGCCGTATCCCCCGCCAACTACAGTGGGTAGATAAATATGCCGGATATTGGCTTGCCGGTCCGCAACGGGATGTTTTCCTTTCTGTTGTACCGCTTGCTTGCTTTTTGTGGTTTTTTCTTGTTCTTTTTTGGGAGGTGGCTGTGTTTGAACGACTGTTTTATCCGGATTGTTTTCTTTTGTTTGTATGGACGCTTGCGTATGTGTGCTTGTCTGTATTTGTATTGACTGGCTGTCTGATTTGACGGTTGGTGTTTGCATGGACATCTCCCCGTGTGTTATAATTCCTCCGCACCGTCAATGATAACGGTGGGCGGTAACTCTTCCAATTTTTCATTTTCATCTGTGTATCCGGCCAATCGACATAACAGTTCGGCTGTTCGCCACAGATCACTGATTTTTGCCGGACATTCGCATGATTCCATCACTTCGTCATCCCGTTGGCATTTCCGACCCTCGTTGTCATAATACACGCCTTTTTTGTGTACGGCCTTCACATGGTATTCCTGACGTTCTCCCCGTAAAATGTCTGTCAGCACACCCATAATTTCTTCTTTTTTTGCCACTTTGGTACTTCGACGCCGTAAGCGCGGCGGTGTGTCGTTCTTTCTTACCGTTCCCTCGTTTTGTCGTGAGGTCTCCTTGTAAATGTTTCTACGATTGCTTTGCGTCATGACATCACCTTTTTCTTGTTTTCAGATGTGGAGACAGCAACGGGGGATTGATTTTTTGGTTTGGGACGCGGCTGGCGCTTTTGACGTGCCGCATTCAAATCTTCCAAGGTTCGGCGATGTAACATATGTGCCGATCGCGGTGTGATATTCATATGATCGGCAATCTCTTCCCAACGCATATTTTCCAGATATCGCATCCGCATGAGCATCCGTCTGCGTGGGTCATGAATGCTGTAAATAATTTCTCGCATGGAGCGCTTTTTGGCGACAAGTTCTGCGGTTTCCTCTTTGATTTCACGCTCCAAATCGGCGATTTGTGCTACTTGTTCCGCCATGCGGTCATGAATACCGCTGCCGCCTTTCACGCGCTCTTTGCCAAAAGCAGAGGACATTTGCAATGTCAGTTCCTGTAAATATCGAATTTCCCGTAACTGTGAAGAGAGTAGTTGTTCCAATTGGTTTGTCTGTATTAAACAGTCTCGAATGTCTTTCATGCAGAGCTCCTTTCTTTTTGTGGGTTACGGTTTATCCTCATTGTAACGACTGCTTTTTTGTCCCAAAAGAAAGGCATACAAAGAGCCAACGGAACAACAGATGTCACACATCAATATTTTACTACCATAGGTTGTTACAATTGAATGGTACTACAAAAAGTAGACGATGTCAAGAGGACAAACCCAAGAAATACTTGATTTTTACAATAAAAAGTGGTATAATATTGTCAAGAGAGTCGAAAAATGTCAAAAAAATGTCGAAAACAGTCAAAAGGAATAGAAATATTCTACAAAATAACGGAAAGGCGGGAACATCATGCTGCAAGATCAGATCCGCACTTTGCGCAAAGCGGCAAATTTAAGTCAACGTCAGTTGGCGCAAAAAATTGGGATGAGCCAACAGGCACTGGCAAAATATGAAAACGGACAGGCAACGCCAAATCCAACCACACTTTCCCAACTGGCGCATGTGTTGGGGGTTTCGGTGGATCATTTGCTTGGCAATCGGACGGATGATGCCATTCGTGTTCCGGTTTTGGGGCAGGTGGCCGCGGGTATCCCGATTGAAGCGGTGGAGGAAGTTGAGGGCGAGGTGCTTTTGCCGCGGGAGATGGATGACGGGGAATATTTTGCGCTGCGTATACACGGACAGAGCATGGAACCGCGTATGATGGAGGGCGATATTGTCATTGTTCGCCAGCAACAGGATGTGGAGAGCGGACAGATTGTGGTTGTTTTGGTGGGCAACGAAAGCGCCACGTGTAAGCGGGTACAAAAGGGACGCGACGGTTTGACGTTGATTTCCATCAATCCGTTGTTTGAACCCATGTTTTTTTCGGCGGAACAGGTGCAGCGTCTGCCCATCAGAATTTTGGGCCGGGTCATCGAACTGCGTGCACGGTATTGAGGTTGCTTGAAAAAAGCCATTGATGTAAGGCAGAAATCGGGCGCGTGATAGAAAAAACTTCAAAGCCCGGTATGGAAGTGAAACGCTTATTGTCGCTGATGAAAAGACTTGCCGAAAAAATAGAATGTGAAAGTTTATGCCATTTTGGTGTGTAAAGAACGATTGAAACTGTGCCAACTGTTGTAAAACAAGGAATGCGCACCCGGGAGAAGAAAAGGAACCTTTTGATCAATGAGAGAATTGCTTGGGACACGCGCCGACTACATGGCGTGTGCAGAGAAAAATTTTTTGAATGGATATAACTGTGCGCAGTCTGTGGCAGTTGCGTATGCGCCGTTGTGCGGATTGGATGCGCGTACAGCGGCAGCCGCCGTACATGGATTCGGCGGCGGTTTTGGCAGAATGCGTGAGGTATGCGGCACGGTTTGCGGTGGTATTTTTGTGCTGAATATGATGTTTGCGGATGAGGACGACAGCCCACAAAAAAAACGCGCGCACTATGCACGCGTACAGCAGTTTATGCGTTTGTTTGAAGCACAAGAGGGCAGTTATTTGTGTCGTGTATTGTTGGGCGTCAGTGGACCGGAATCGCCTGTCCCGGAAGCACGTACCGAGTCATATTATCAAAAACGCCCGTGTCCTGCACTTTGTGCGGCAGCTGCGGGATTGGTGTGGGATATACTTGCCAAAGCACACAAATCACAACCAACCACTTCTTCTGAGACGGTATGATGTATCTTCTTGTTTTCTTGTAGGATATTTTTTGTTTAACAGCGTTGTTTTTCGTTGTGGGCCAAAAAACAAATGAAAACAAGAAAAATCGCTTGACAAATTTCTTGCGATGTGATATAATCCTATTTACTGATGAGAACACCAAGTATCCAATCAATCAAAGATCTGGGTGTGGCGCAGTTGGTAGCGCGCTACCTTGGGGTGGTAGAGGCCGTGGGTTCAAGTCCCGTCACTCAGACCATAAAAAGCACAACATGTGGAGATGATCTCTATTGTTGTGCTTTTTATTTTACAGATCAAAAGATTATGTACATAAAGGGTGGGTTATATGAATCATGAAATGAGGGCGTTTCCAGAGAATTTTGAAAAAATCAAATTAGGTCAAAAATGCCGGGAGTACCGTTTATATGATGAGAAAAGACGAAAAATCATGCCTGGCGATACCATCACTTTTTATAATACCAAAACAAAAGAGTCAGTAATAGTATTGGTTGAAAGCCTACATATTTACAAAATTTTGAGGAATGCTATCAGGATTTTTGGGATGAGGATTTTGCAAATAGAGGAAAAACATTAGAACAAATTGTTTTGGATACATATCAAAATTGGTGGTCAAAGGACAAGGAAGAAAAATACGGCTGTGTTGTTATAGAGATAAAATTGATCTAAATCCCTATGAATTTGGAAAATAATGAAGTGTGTTATGATAAATTGAGTATTAATTAGAGCTTGCATGATACTCATATTTGACTTTAAGTTTGACTCATAAACGAATGAGAACAACTTTTTGTGGGGGGTTAAGTCCCACAGCAAAAAACGCATAGCATCTTTTGATATCCCAAAGACAAATGAAAAAGACAGACCGTATGGTCTGTCTTTTTCATTTGATTGGAACATAGAGACTTGAACGCTAAGAAAGCGAATGGCATGAAGAAAAACAGTCCGGAGGACTGTTTTTGGGTCGTTAGATGCAAAAGCCGGTTATCGAGCACTGTACGGAGCGGAAACTACGCACCAAACATGAGACAAGGCAAAAATTTTGTTCTGTCACTCATACGATAACGGATTTTTGTATGAATATCTATACTTTGTTTTCATACTTTTACGTAGTGGCATTTTGTTTTCAACTCATATTAGACAATTTCTCTCAAAACAAGTTATTGCTTTTATGCTTAGGTATAATAAAATAATATCAGGACAAGCGCTGATCCAAATCTTTTCGGGGGAACTAAGATGATAAAACTTGGAGAGAAAATAAATCCTTCAGAAAAATGAAAAATATAACGCAAGACGTTTTGGCTAACTATCTGGAGTTGTCGTTTCAGGCAGTTTCTAAATGGGAGACCGGAAGTACGATGCCAGACGTAGGGATGATTTCTGCAATCGCATCATTTTTCGGCGTTTCGACCGACGAGCTGTTTGATTTTCATGTTTATGAAATTGAGAAAGAGGTCCGTAAAATGGTCGATGAGCATAGTTTGTATTGGTACACTGACAAGAAAAAAGCAGAAGAAATCATACGCAATGGTTTGAAGAGATATCCCGGGAATGATGTTTTGCTGAATTGTTTGATTGGCGTTTTGGATGTATCCGAGCAAGGAGATGAGATGATTGCTGTTGCCAAAGCACTTGTTGAGAGCACAAAGGACGATGAGGTTCGTTTTGATGCATATCGCATTATGGCAGAGGCATTGATGTCTCGTGGAGAATATCAATCGGCAAAGGATACCATGGAACACATACCGGAAATCTATTTTACAAAACTTGAGGTGGCCGCCTTTCTTCTTGAGGGTGAGGAAAAATACGAGGCGGCGCAAAAGCAAAAGAATTTGTCCGCCACTTCTTTGATTGACATGCTACTCATTATAGGCAAGTATTTGAGCAGTCAAGGAAAAACAGAGAAAACAAACGCTCAGTTCAAAATTGCAAAAAAGATTATGGATGCATTTGCGGATGATTTTCTTGAAAGCAAGTGGTTCAAATCGACTCTTTTCGAGCCAACGAGTGAGCAACGGTTAGAAGTCGAAAAACTGTTAAACAAATAATTCAATGCACCATCTTTGAGTAAAATATTCTTATATTCAAGGGAGGGTAAATCTACTGCTTGCAACACACTGCGACGCCGTGCGCGTACTTGATTGAAAGCCAATAGTCCGCTATGAATACTCCTACCATATAAGCACCCCCGTCGATGTTACATTGACGGGGGTGCTTCACAGATTGCCTTTTAATTTTTTAAGATTTCGAATTGGTTTATAAAATCTTTTTCAAGTTCTTTGCTATGTTCGTCGTGTTTAAAAGTTACTTCGTGAAATTTTTTATTTTGATATACAAACTGCCTTTTGATTAGTTTCTTTAAATCTGCCCGCATTTGGATCGTCCTAAATACCATTTTGTCCTCAGATGGATAGATTCGCCCAAATGGGGAAAAATATAAACATTTTTTTCTGATTTTATATTAGCTAAAGCCTGACAAATATCATATATCGAATATCCTATGTTTAGAAGTGCCGTTAAAAAACAATAAATGGCCAATTTTTTTGTGATAAGACCTATTATTATAGACAAAGATGTAATAAATATAAGTGGGAAAAGAAGGAAAAGAATATACTCATATTTTTTATATACTCCGAACGACGGGTAAACATATGCAAGGTATTTTGGAAGTCGTCCATTAAATTTGGGTGGAAAAAAGTAAATCCCTTCTATCTTTTTTCCTGCGATTAATGCGTAAAACGCGCGAGCAAACTCATGAATTGGTATTAGCAAAAAAATGGTACACAGTGCAGGCAATAATCGAATATCTGACCTAAAGCGGAGTACAAATCCTAAGTAAGACACAATCCAAAGTAATGAGATCAAAGTGATAATCACAGTGTTTGTACTTTTTTTGAACTGTGGGTATTTTTCGCTTTTAGCAACACCCTCCCATGTACAAGATGTTCTGGGGACGATTGTATCATGGCTCTTAAAAAAATAAATTTTCATTTATAGACTCCTTATAAATTGTTTGGATCGTAATATCACGATGTGCATAAATTTATATTTGAGAATCGTTGTCATTGTATTTATAGAATCATGATAGGTTTTAGCCAAAGAATTGTTTGTTTGGTTTGCGAAAAGTATAAGGAATATAATGTAAGTCAAATTAAACTTGTATAAAAATTTGCTTATCGAATTCCCCCTTCGGTGCATATTGTACTCAACAATAATAGGAATTAGCGTTATATATATCATATTGACCAAAAATAAATGATCATTTTAATCATTTTATTGAATATTTTGTATTATTATTATAAATCATATATTTTGAAATGTCAACAATTTTTTTGATATATTTACTTTTTCCTGAACAAAGCAGTATCATGGCTTTTCATATTACTTTTTGCTATGACTTCTTTGAACTGTTTGAATGATTTTCATATCACTCAAACCTAAAGTTGTAACATCATTTTTCCGGGTGAAAATATAAGTGTTTTGTAAGACACAATATTACTAAATTTTTCATTCATAACGGAAAAATAACAGCTTATCTTGTTTTTTCTAACCCTTTATGATATCATAGAACGAAAGTTGGTGATATCATGATAGTTAAAATCTCTCAAACTGCATCAAATATAAAACAGACATTTGATATTGAAAGTGACGTTTTTTATTTTCAAGGTAAAGTGGGACAATTCAGTCGATTTCAACCTATAACGCTATCAAATAAAGACACCAAGATGAAAGGGGTATATCATTTTTCGGAATGGATCAATTATATACCTTTTAGATGGCTGTTCGGAAAGGAAAATCATACTAAAATTTTTCGCCTATATAAAAATGAAAATATATACGGAAGTATTATGTATTCACAACGTGGTTTTATGAAAAGCTTTCATGTGATTACATTAAATAGTGGGGAGATTTTCCATTGTTATTGTCGGGCAAAAGGTTCGTTTCATTATGTTTCAATATATCAAGCAGAGAAACAAATTGCCTTGATAGAAACCTTTTTGAATACAACCGATTATAAATATATCCATAAATTATATGTTTTAGAAGATTATAATAGATTTGCTGATACATTATCTTTTTTTGTCTTATATTGTTTCAACTATTATTTTTCTAAACGATTTCACATGACCAAAGGTTCATATTCTGTAAAATCGTGGAGTTTTTCCAAATACAACAATAAATACGATCCAAAGTGGCGTGAAACAAATTTCCCCGATGAAAACTTTTTTGGAAAGACAAGCCTTTTCAAATAATTCTCTGGACGTACAACCATTAACGAGATCATTACTGTTATCAAAAAGAGGGTTTTAACTATATAAACGAAAAAGAATCGCAAGAAGAAATCTAACTCTTGTTGGTACTTTCGTATACCTACTTTCACTTTACGCTCATTTTATTGAATGGTTTCAAATCACAGTTATATTGTTCGGTTGTGCCCTTAGAAAATTATTTTCAAAGATGATACATGAGATATCTAACAGAAAACCCTTGCACTTCTGCGCAAGGGCTTTCATGAAATTATAACGTAAGGCATTTGTTTTTATTGTTTTTACTGTTTCATTGAAATGTATCGGAGGATCGTTATTCGTAACAAGTCCGCGCACCACCGATGTATTTGGGACGGGTACGTGCGCAAAGAATGTATGCATTGCCGATGTGGTTTTGCTTGAGCCGAAGTGGTACGGCAACTTCTCTTAGATGCATTCCAATCAAGGTACCGCCGATGTCTAAACCCGCATGTGCTCGAATGGATTCCACGGTCGTTGGTGCATCAAAGGCTTCCCATGCACAACTCGCAAAGGAACCGCCGGCTTTGGGTTTTGGTACGGCGCATACAACGGGCAGTTGATATTGCTCAGCGCAGGCGCGCTCGACGATCAGCGCACGGTTCAAATGCTCGCAGCATTGCGCTGCCAGATAAATGCCGTGCTGCTTGCAGGCATCGTGAATGACGGAAAAGACGGCTTTGGCACAGTCCATGTTGGAATCGTGACCAATCGTGCCGCCGGCAATCTCGCTCGAAGAGCAGCCGACAACAAGAATTTGACCGGCGTGTAACTCACTTTGTGCAATCAATTCGGTAATCACATCGTTTGTCTGTATTTGCAGTTGTTGACAATCGATCATATTCATTCATCTCCCTCTGGGATTAGTATAAACGGATCTGGACGTTCTGTCAAGCGGTGTTGGCTTTTGAGACAAGACAAAAAAGATCGGTGTATTTTCTCTTGTTTCCATGTGCGCATGATAAATGTAACACAGAAAGACAGGGAAACGCAATGTGTTTGAGGGAATATTTGTTCATTTTTCTTTCATCATGTGCAATTTTGGTTTTCATTCGCGGTGGAGGCATCAATCCATCAAACAATCATAAAGGGGGAAACATGTCTTTTCATTGTTCCATGCGCTTCAAACATTGGTTTTATCATCCCGCCGTGATTTTTTTACTTGGCGCGGCACTCGGCGGATTGAGTGTGTTTTTGGATCGATATACACAAAATCTTGGAAATATATTTTCACAGTTTGGTATATGGATTTTATTGGGTGTGTGTTTGGTGTACTTTGCACCAAATTGTCGTTTGGCATGTTTGGACTGCTTTTTGGGAAGTGTAGGAATGGTCCTGTTTTACTATGGCATTCCGTGGTTGCAACAGCAACGTGTTTCCACCGTTTTTGTGATCGGTTGGGCACTGTTTGCGTTATTTTCTCCGTTTTTGGCGTTTCTTACCTGGCAAACGCGACGGAGAGGAGTGATCGCAACGTTGTTATCTCTTGCCATCATCCTTTTTTCCCTTGTCTGTGCCATTGTATTATTTGACGGTCCCAGATGGTACGATGTGGTCATTTGTTTGCTGCTTGCCGGCGTCTTGTTTCTTCCGAAAAAGTCCAATCGTTGAGTATATTACCATTTTTTACTGCTGTGCATATAAATAAGAAGATGTGACATCAACGTATATAACAAAAAGCCTGTTGGTATTTAATACCAACAGGCTTTTTGTGCGCATTGTGCCAAAAAATTATTCTGCCACAAAAATGAACGGGTAAACATCTTGCCCGCCATGGACGGTGTACAATTCGACATCGGGAAACTGTGTTTTTACATAGTTTTGTAGTGCATTCTGCTCCTCTTGTGTCACATCTTTTCCCAAAAACGCGGTGATGAGATACATTTCGCCGATCTGTTCTTCCATTTTAAGCAGCAATGTACATACCGCGTCCATCCTGACCGGACAGGACACCAGCATTTGCTTACCGACAAATCCAATGGTGTCGCCCTTTTTGATTTGTATTCCAGACAATTCCGCGTCTCGGATTGCTTGGGAAATGCACCCCGTTGTAACGTGTTGCATGGCCTCGTTCAATGACTTGGCAATTGCATCCGGGTCGCCGCTTTCAAAATTCATAGATGAAATGGCAGCATATCCTTGCCCCAAATCTTTGCTTTCAATCACATGAATATCGGCGCGATCATACATCTGCGCTGCTTGTTTGGCGGCAAGTATGATGTTGGAATTGTTGGGAAAAACAAAGATATGGTGTGCGCCCGTTTGATCAAAGGCGCGCAAAAAGTCCTGCGCCGATGGATTGTTCGTCTGTCCGCCGTCGATGACCTGATCAGCGCCCAATTCCCGAAACAGTGCTGCAATCCCCTCTCCCGAAGCTACGGCAACAACACCAAATTCTTTGGTGTCAGTACGAGCAAACCGTTGATGTGTTGCGGTGTTGGGTGTAAATGCAGAAGACGAAGATGTCTCTGCCGCCTTGCGGACGTCTGAGTCATTTTCCTCTGCTTTTTCTGTATGTTGCACGTTCATATTCTCAATTTTAATTGTGAGAAATTCTCCGTATTGGCGGCAAAATGCAAGCACCTTTTCGGGGGTCAACGTGTGTACATGCAATTTGACAATGCTTCCCGTTTGAAAGGCGACAATCGAATCACCGATGGTTTGCAAATAAGATATGATAGTATGCACGTCAAATGTTTCAATATCGGTCTTTTGGTTTTGCAGTTGCAACAACGCTTCTGTGCAGTATGCATAAACCATTTCGCTGTCCGGTCCAAATCGGCTCAGATCAATCTGTGTTGCTTTTGGTGGCGTCGGTGTGGCGGAAGAAATGGTGTCTGTCTGTTCACCCAGTAAAATATTGTTAAAACCTTGCATGATGTAGAACAGGCCGGCGCCGCCACTGTCAATCACACCTGCTTCTTTGAGCACATCCAACAGCTGGGGCGTACGCTGCAGGGAAGCGTACATTTCGGTGATCAAATCTGCAAATAAGGTACGTAGGGTACTGTGCGCATCAATACGAGCAACCGCGTATTCCACCGCTTCTCGCGCCACGGTGAGAATGGTTCCCTCGGTGGGGGTAATCACAGAGGCATATGCTTGCTTCACGCCCTCACGCAGTGCGGCGCCAACGGCTGCTGCATCCGCTTTTTCATATTCGGCAAACCCATGCGCGATTCCGGCAAAGAACTGAGACAAAATCACACCGGAATTTCCACGAGCATTGAGCAACATTCCCTGTGAGACTTGTCGCATTGCTTCGGACAAACTGCTGGTATCCGCGCCTTCCAGTGCGGCCACGCCGCCTTCAATGGTCATGCTCATATTGTCGCCTGTATCGCCGTCCGGGACGGGAAAGACGTTGAGATTGTTTACCTCGGTGGCGTTCGAACGAAGTTGTGCCGCACCGCCGCGCATCATTTTGGCCAGCAGCGCGCCGTCCAGATATTTTTCCTCTTGTTTGCCGTTGTCGGTTGGTTCGTTTGTTCCGTTGTCGTGTGTAGAATCTTGTTCTGTTGCGGGCGATGTTGTCCCTTTTTCCATTGCAGATTCATTTTCTTTCATATGCCCGATCCCGTTCCTTCATCAAATATTCGTCTTAGCATTACAAAAAAATTTTTCACGGCACATGGAAAATTTGTTTTCTAAGCCGTGTGATCATGTTTTGGGATATATACCATGTTTTTGTTGCAGTCCATGGTGTATATATCTTTAATCAACGCGCGTGTCACCCCAGAAGAACAACGCAACGGTTCCCGGGCCTGTATGGCTACCGATGGTGGTACCGATGTTGTTGATGACCACTTTTCCGTTTAGATGGGGAAACGCAGCTTCTACCAAATCTGCAACTGCACGCGCATCGTCATAGCAGGCGGACTGTGACATAAAGCATTTACCATGATAATTTGTGCCATTTTGTGCGTGTTCCATCATTTTATCTGCGATTGCTTTGATGACACGTTTTTTGGGACGAATCTTTTCCCTTGGGATCAGTTTGCCGTCATAGCTGACGTTGAGAAGCGGACAAATGCCCAAAATACCACCAATGGCGCCGGCCGTTTTTGAAATTCTTCCCCCTTTGACATAAAAAGTCAAGTCGCTGGAGAAGAATGATATAATCCCCTTAGAGTAGACACTTGAAAAAACAAAAAGTTTTCAAGACT
>ERZ827520.1111-NODE-1111-length-34481-cov-4.747052_pt1 | contig 34481 bp, 32 predicted proteins | sample MGYA00519581_ERZ827520 | MGnify/ENA primary metagenome ERZ827520 (study PRJEB31778, sample SAMEA3449339) | human gut metagenome | biome: human gut; feature: human-associated habitat; material: faeces | place: United Kingdom | collected 2010/2012 ...
GCTCCTCCAGATCAAAATACACCTCAACGCCGTGCGCCTTCAGTTCGCGGATAGCACTAAGACCGTCGACCGTATCGCGTCCAAAGCGACTTATACTCTTTGTCAAAACCAATTCAATTTTACCGTTAACACAGTCATTGATCATACGCTGAAATTCCGAACGATTATCGACGCCGGCTCCACTGGCAAAATCCATATAAATATCAGCCAAACTCCAATACGGCAAACGGTAAACCTGATGCGTCAGCGCAGAAACCTGCATAGCCATACTGTGCAGCTGAGAAGGCAGGCAGGTACTGACGCGAGCGTAAATGCCTACCGCTTTATTCCCCATATTGGCGAATTGTATTTTTTCAATCCGCTGTACTTTCTTTTCAGGCATATGGACCTCCGCAGTTCAGCATATAAAGAATGATTAAGATGCTGCCATTAGTCTAATCGACTTTTCGCCTTGTTCCAATTCTATTATACACTAAAAGCCTTGAAAATACAGTGCTTTTTGAGAATTTGCATCAAAATCTACCATAGTCTAACCAGAACATAAAGGAACTCGGATATTGATACAATGTCCGGGTTCTTTCTTTTTTGCATATAATTGTAGTGCGGTCGCTGTAAAATCAATTATTATCGTATAGTTTCGGAGGCAAGTGCAAGTAAATATTCATCCAATATAAATAATTATGCATTATATAGTTCGCTCGTCCAAGAGGTGCAGGGTGTTTTCGAGCGTGATTTTCGACTTTTTCCCTTGATTTTAAAGCGTGAACCGCCGAACCTGCTTCAAAGACAACCGTCACGTAATTCGTGACGCTTACTCGGCGTAACGTTTGCGGGTTTGATGGAAGTAATATAAAGAACTTTCAGGAGGAACAAAAGCGCGTGAACCGAAAGCTAAATGTTCACATCATTCCCGTACAGCAAACGCGTTATTCTCGTGAGGTTTCAATTCTCCGTTGATATAAACAAAGGGGCCTGGCTCTTCTTCTTCGCCAAAATATTCCGCCCTTTGGGAAAGCATATCCAGCAATTCGGTCAGGTCGTAATTCTTCGTCGCCTGATATAGTTTCTCGAACGCTTTTTTTCTATAAAAAGCATAACTATGCCAGAGTTCCTCTCCTGTCCTGCGCATAGCTGTCTGACGCGGACTGCTGGCGTTTCCGCTTGAATACGCAGAATAAGTTTTCATATATTTGTTTCCATATATCCGTCAAAAACTCGTTGTATTGCAATGAATTGGCTGCGGAAAACGGTTTCCTTTTTTCCTGTTGACTTGCCTGTTGTTTACGATATACTGAAATTACCAAGATGACGTTCGTACTTTGAAAAGGAGGAGACTCTCAATGATGAAGAAGCTATTTGCACTGCTGCTCTGTCTTATGCTGCTGCCCATCCTGCCCGCGATGGCGGAAACGACTGATATGCTGGTGGTGTACGCATCCGTTCCGGATGATTGGAGCTGGCCCTGCGTGTGGGCGTGGAACGCCGAGGGCGCGAACGCCTTCGCGGCCTGGCCGGGCGAGCAGATGGAGCCCGATCCCGCCAACAAGGGCTGGTACTACCTCTATCTGCCCGCCGGCATGGAAAGCGTGATCATCAACGCCAACGACGGTGGCGTGCAGACGGATGAAATCAAGATCGACAAACAGTCCGCGTGGATTGCCGTGGCGAAGGACAAAACGGCTTCCGTGTCCTTCGAGGCGCAGACCGCCGGCGAAACGCCCGCCTACACCGAGCGCTTCACCGTATACGCGCAGGTGGACGGCTCGTGGGAAAACCCCGGCGTCTGGGCGTGGGAGGATCCCTCAGGCAAGAATGCATTCGAAGCCTGGCCGGGCCGCATGATGAATGCGAATGAAAACGGCTGGCACTCCGCGAAGGTTCCCGTCTGGTGCAACAGCATTATCATCAACGCCAACGGCGGCGCCGTACAGACTGCGGATCTCAAGGATCTGGATCCCGCCGACCTGTGGATCACCGTCGCCGCCGACGGTTCCGTTGAGGTGACTTATGACGATCCCACCGCGCCGAAGGCCGAGGACGTTACGGTTTACGCCAAGGTGCCCGACGACTGGAAGGAGCCCTGCCTGTGGGCCTGGGAGCACCCCTCCGGGGTGAACGCCTTTGCCGGCTGGCCCGGAGAAGCGCTGACCGCCGGCGAGGACGGCTGGTACGCCGTAACCGTCCCCGGCTGGATCAACAGCGTGATCATCAACGCCAATGAGGGCGGCGTTCAGACCTCCGATCTTCGCGTCGAGGCCGGCAGGGATCTGTATGTGACGGTCGTCAGCGGGGAAGAAGCGGTTGTCGCCTACGAAAAGCCCGCCGAGTAAAGCGCCGCGTTCCGCAGGAGAGGAGAACAAAGCTCCTCTCCTGTTTTCGCTGTCCTACTTCTTAACCAGGAGGAGTTTATCATGCGTAAGAGCCTGTGTTTGCTGCTGATCTGCATCCTTTTGCTGCTGACCGGCTGTTCCGGCGATTCGGGCGGCAGGGACGGGAACAGCGGGCCGGTCGCGCTGACGATCTGGCACGACAAGGAGCCCGCCGTCATCGCGGTGCTGGAGGAGGCGGTCCAGGAGCTGGCCCCTGATATCACGGTGACGTTTGAAAAGAAAACCGGCCTGACGGAATCGCTCAAGCTGGTGGGCAACAATCAAAACGCCGCGCCGGATATGTATTTCTTCGCCCATGACAAGATCGGCGTATACGCCGAAATGGGCGTCCTGACCCCTGTGACGGAGCTGCTGGGCGAGGACGCGCTGGCGGGCTACGTCCCGCTGGCCGTCAGGGGCGCGACGTACAAGGAAAAAATCTATCAGCTTCCGCTGTACTTTGAAACGCTGCTGTTCATGTACAACAAAAAGTATATGGCCGTGGAAAACGTTCCCGCCACCACGGAGCAGCTCTACGCGTACATGCAGCGCAAAACCAAGTACGGCCACTACGGCTTTGTGGAGCAGCACTCCACGCCCTACTACGCCGCGGGCTGGATCCACGGCTTCGGCGGCAGCCTGATTACCGAAAACGGCGTTCCCTGTCTGGACAGCGCCGAGACTCGCTCCGCCCTTGCCTATCACAGGAAGTTTGTCGACTATATGCCCGGCGAAACGGAATACGCCACGGTTCACACGCTCTTTACCGAAGGCATGGCCCATGCCACGATCGCGGGCCCATGGTTCGTCCCGACCGTCCGCGCCGCGGGCATTGACGTGGGGATCGCGCCCATGCCCGTCGTTGATGAAACGGGGCAGCCCCTGGCGCCCTATTCCGGCATTCAGGGGCTGCACGTGCTCCGGGTGCAGGCGGCGCGGAAGAAGGACGCCATTGTCAAGGTGTTGCGGACGCTGATGCGGCCGGAGGTGAGCGTCCGGCTGGCGAAGGTCAGCGGCTGCGCGCCGGCGGTGGAAAGCTGCTATGGGCTGGACGAGGTGGCCGGCGATCCGCTGATCATGGCCATGAAGCAGACGGCGGAAACCGCCGTTCCCATGCCCAATATCCCGGAGATGGACGTGATGTGGACCGTCGCCGGCAGCCTGCTGACCAACGTGAACATGAGCGGACAGGACGTCGAAGCCGCCGCCGCTGCCGCGCAGAAGAAAGCCCTCGAGCTGATTGAGGCGATGAAATGATGAAACAGACCGCCCGCAAAAAAACGGGAAGAGGAACAGCGGCCGCATACCTGGTTTCCGCGCCGTCGCTGGCGCTGATCTTCCTGATCGTGGTATTCCCGATCCTCTACACCGGCTATATCTCGCTGACCAACATGAACACCTACCACTGGTTCCATTTTGATATCGTCGGCCTGCGCAATTACAGGCGGGCGCTGCTGGTTTTCGATTCCGGCTTCCTGTCCGCGCTTTTGACCACCGTGCTCTGGACGGCGGTCAACATGGCGCTTCAGCTGACGCTCGCCTTCCTGATCGCCAATCTGCTCAACGTCCGCCGTCTGCCGCTGCGGAACGTGTACAAGACCGTCCTGATGTTCCCCTGGGCGATGCCCGGCTACGTCAGCATCCTGCTGTGGAAGACCGGCATGTTCAACGGCGAGTTCGGCCTTCTGACGCAGTGGATGGAGCGGCTCTCCGGCCTGACGGTGCGCTGGCTGCAAGGCGACGTGAGCGCCTTTTTGTGCTGCACGGCGGTCAACCTGTGGCTGGCGCTGCCGTTTATGATCATGATCATGGACGGGGGCCTCAAATCCATCGACCGGAGCTATTACGAATCCGCCACCCTGGACGGCGCCGGGCCCGTCCGTCAGGCGGTCTCCATTACGCTGCCGTGCCTGAAGCCCATCATCGGCCCCTCCGTCCTGATTACGCTGTTCACCACCTTCAAGCAGTTCGACGTCATTTACCTGCTGACCCAGCAGGTGGGCTCCCAGACGGGCGCGCACATCCACACCATCATCACCTACGCCTACGAAAACGCCTTCATCACCAACAATTACGGCTATTCCTCCGCGATCTCCATCATGATCTTCGCGCTGCTGATCGTTTTCGCGCAGCTGACAAACCGGCGCGGAAAGGAGAAAAACGCATGAAGAGAAAAACCGTCAGACGGATTGCCGCCGGTACGGCCCTCAATCTGTTCTTCATCGCCTGCTGCTTTCTGGCGCTGCTGCCCATCCTGTACGCCCTGTCCGTGTCTCTGGACGCAAGGGGCAGCCTGCTTTCCTCCAGCTTTTCCTTCATTCCCAAGGAGCTGACGCTGAAGCACTACGCCCGCGTGTTCTCCGAGGAGCCGGTGCCGGTCTGGTTCCTGAACACCATGCTGCTGACGGCCGCCACCGTAGCGCTTGCCATGGGAACGGCGGTGCCCGCGGCGTATGTGTTCTCCCGCAGGCGGTTCGCGGGGCGCGCCGCCGTGCTGCGCGCGCTACTGCTGCTGTACTCGTTCCCGTCCATCCTGTCCATGTTCGCCATCTACCGGCTGATGAGCGCTCTGGGGCTGGTCAACACGCACATCGGCCTGATCGTCATCTACGCGGGCACCATGTCCGTGTTCGCCCTGCTGAACATGAAGGGCTACTTCGACGCGATCCCCGTGGAAATCGAGGAGGCCGGGCGCATCGACGGCTGCGGCGACCGGAAGATTGTCACAAAGATCGTTCTGCCGCTGGCGCGCCCCACCCTGATTGTGACCGGCGTGATGATCGTCAACTTCGTCTGGAACGAATACATCTTCTCCATCAACTTTCTGACCGGCTCGGACAGGATGACCCTCGCCTCCGGCCTGTACTCCCTGCAGGCGACGGAGACCAGCGGCTCCTGGCCCGTGTTCGCGGCCGCGTCGCTGGTGGTCAGCTTCCCGGTACTGGTGATCTTCTTCCTGTCCCAAAGGCACATGGTTTCCGGCCTGACGTCGGGCGGAGTGAAAGGATGACCGCGCATGAAATATGAAGCCGTTCTGCATATTCCCCTGTCGCAATTTGCCTTCGGGCTGGATGAGACCCATGCGGTATTCCGCCTGCGGGCGGCGCGGGGCGACCTGAAAAGCTGCGCGCTGATTTACGGCGACCGTGCCTGCCGCCGCACGCCGGTGGACTATTTCCGCGCCGAAATGGAGAGGGTCTGTCAGGACGAGCTGTTCGACTGGTGGGAGACCGTGCTGGAAACGCCCCTCAGGCGGCTGTGCTACGCCTTCCGGCTGGCGGATCAGGCGGGAGCATGTGCGCTGTATTACGGAGATCAGTTCCACGACGCGCTGACCGACGACCGTTCGGCGTACTTCCAGCTGCCCTACAATCATCGCGCCGACCGGGCGGAGGTTCCCTCGTGGATGCGGGACGCCGTGGTATACAACATCTTCCCGGACAGCTTTGCCACGGGGAAAAGCAGGATCTCCTGCCGCCCCACGGAGGCGGCGTGGAAGGGCGAAACCGTTCGCGGCAGGCTAGGCGGCACGATCCGCGGCGTCACGGAGAACCTGCCCTACATCAAGGAGCTGGGCTTTACCTGCCTTTATCTGAACCCCGTCTTTGTCGCCGGCGAATACCATAAGTACGACCTGATCGATTACTTCCACATCGACCCGGCCTTCGGGACAGACGAGGATTTCAGGGCGCTGGTACAGGCCGCCCACGCCATGGGCATGCGGGTCATCATCGACGGTGTGTTCAATCATTGCGGCTGGAGGTTTGAAGCCTTCCGGGACGCGGCGCAAAAGGGAAAAGCCTCCGAATACTGGCCCTGGTTCTTCCGCCTGGAGGAGCCCGTCGCCGTGCCGGACACCGAGGAGGCTTATCCCCCGTATGAATGCTTCGGCTATGAGCGCATGATGCCCAAGCTGGCCACCGATCATCCCGCCGTGCAGGACTATTGCTGCCGCGTGGGCGTTCATTGGGTGAAGGAATATGATATCGACGGCTGGCGGCTGGACGTGGCCAGCGAAGTAAACGACGGCTTCTGGCGCGCTTTCCGCCGCGCGGTCAAGGCGGTCAAGCCGGACTGCGCCCTGATCGGGGAAATCTGGGAAACCGCCTCCCACTGGCTGGACGGCAGCATGTTCGACAGCACGATGAACTACGACCTCCGCCGCCACTGCCGGCGCTTCTTCGCGCTGGGGGATATGGACGCGCAGGCCTTCGACGGCCGCGTGACGGATATGCTCATGCGCTACCGGAGGCAGATGGCATACGCCCAATTGAACCTGCTGGACAGCCACGACGTCAGCCGATTTCTCTCTTTGTGCGAGGGGAATCTTGACAGGATGAAGCTGGCGGTGCTGTTTCAGATGACCTTTGTCGGCATGCCCTGCGTTTTCTACGGCGACGAAAAGGGTATGACCGGCGTTCTGGAGGAGGAGTACCGCCGCCCTATGCCATGGGAAAACGCGGGCGGCGCGCTCGAGACCTTTTACCGGCAGGCGATCGCGTTCCGGCGGCGGTACGCCGCGCTTCGCCGGGGCGGCTTCCGCACGGTTTGCGCACAGCGCGGCGGCGGATTTTATCACTACCTCCGGGAGGATGGGGCGGAAACGCTGGGCGTGATGCTGAACGCCTCCGACGCGCCCGTCGCCGTCCGCGTCCCCGGAGAAATGCTGTGGCAGGAGCGTCTGAATCGTGGTATACTGGAATCGTATGGGTTTGTTCTCTATCGCAAATAACAAACCGCGGGAGGAGTTTCCATGCCGTCCACCATTCGTGACGTGGCGCTGAAGGCCGGCGTGTCTCCCTCCACCGTGTCCAAGGCCATGAACGGGTCGGGCGCGGTGTCGGAGGAAACGCTGCGCAGGATCCGGCAGGCCGCCCATGCCCTGGGGTATGAGCCCAACGCGCGGGCCCGCAATTTTGCGACCCGCGCCAACTACCAGATGGCGTTCCTTGCGGATTTTCCATTTGACGCCGCCTTTGTGAACCCGCATCTGTTCGAAATCATGCGCGGCGTGCAGCACACGCTGGACAAACGGGGCTACGCCATGGTGATGAAGCATCTGAGCGCCAGGGAGGCCGTCGCTTATGTGGAGCAGGCCTGGCGGCAGCGCGTGGCGGACGGCTTCGTCCTGCACATGTCGGTCGTGACGAAAAAGCTGGCCGCGTTCATCAGCCGCGAAAGCGTACCGCACATCGTAATCGGAAAGCCCAACTTTGATAACCGCCTGTGCTGGATCGATACGGACAACCGCCTTTCGGGCGAGCTGGCCGCCCGGCATCTGGCGGAAAGTGGGTATACGGAATTCTGCTATGTGGGCGGCCGGGCGGACGACATGATCTCCTGGCGCCGGCTGCAGGGCGTTCGGCAGGCGCTGCAGGAAATGGGGCTGGAGCTTGCGCACGAGCGCGTCCTGCAAAGCCAGTCCACGCTGGCGGACGGGGTACGCGCCATGAAAAAGCTCCTTCGCATGAAGCCAAGGCCCCAGGCGATCATCTGCGCCAACAATCCCATCGCCTTCGGGCTCATGCAGGCGCTGCAGGCAAAAGGGGTGCGCATTCCGGAGGATATGGCGCTGATCGCGTTCGATTCCCACCCCTTTTCCATGCTGACGGAGCCGCCCATGACGGTGGTGGATATCAACATGTACGAAATGGGACAGGAGGCGGGGCGGCTCGTGCTGCAAAAGCTGAAGCATTCCGCCACCCAGATTCAGACCTATATCACGACGCCGACGCTGGTATGCAGAGGAACTACCGCCGCCGCTTCGGTTCAGGGGAAATAGACCGAAGGCGGAAGGACGCCGCTTTTGCGTTTCATATATTGAGAAGCGCCTGCAAAATCGGCAGCTTTTTCAGTGGAAAATGAAAAACTATTTATGCTGTTCCCTCGTTTTTTCGTAAGAATGAATCGCCCCTGTCTGCTTAAGAAACAGGGGGCTGCCGCGATGTCGGTTTGGCAGCCGCAACAGCCCCTTTACGGCTTAACATTCGCGGATCTGCGTGAGCATCTGTCGCACACCGATCCGCACCTTTTCGTTTTCTCTGTTATGCGTTTATAACTCGGCATGGAACTGTTTGTATGTCATAGCTTCCAGCTCCAGCTGTATTTTCTCCACCGTCAGGATAAGCGGCTCCGTTATAGAAGAAACCCATCCTCTCATTTCCTCGCGAGTCTGATTCTCAAACAATACTTCCGCATCAGTCTTTTCATCTGGAAAGCGGACACACATCGTTTCGCTGCTGTTTGTCAAAATATAAAAAAGATGATACCTTTGCGTCTCGAAAATTGCTTCCGCCCAGTCAAAACAGGGATAGCGCTCTGTCATGTAAAGAACAAGCCGTCCGTGTATATCATATCACTCAGGATAGAGCGGTTTGCCTGCCGAAGATTTCCGCACCAGTTGAATTCTCTTCGTTCTTTATTGAGAGGATGGAAGCGTTGTTCGCTCTCGACTTGACAAACAATATAAGCGGATACGCTTACTTTCTCATTTGTTCCTCACATACTTAAAGCCACATTGCAAACTCGCAATGTGGCTTCCTTGACAGACGGAGTGGCGTAGTTAATGCAGATCTCCGAATATGTTGAAAAATTTCTCATAGCAAATCCGGAGTCTCCCATTGGATCGCCCTCCGGGAGAACCAATGTACACAAAAGCCTTCTGCCCGGAATTGGGTACGGGCGGTTCATGCAGCGCAAACGGAGCCCCGGCTTTTTCAGCAGCCACCAGGGCACCCCACCCATTTCCCATTCCGCGCAGATGTAGGGGCTGGGCCACAGGATCACGTGCAGTCCCAGCCGCTGCGCCAGCAGCGCAAAGGCGGCGAAGTCCCTTTCGTCCTCCCATTCAAAAACGCCTTCCTGCGGCTCATGCAGGTTCCAGGGATATAGGTTTCCACCGTATTGAATCCGCAGGCGCGCAGCTTCGCAAGCCGGTCTTCCCAATAGTCCCTGGGCACGCGGAAATAATGGATTGCGCCGGACAGGATGCGCAGCGGCTTTCCTTTCAAAGAAAAGCCGTCGTTTGAAATCATCAGATTTCCTTTTTTCAAGCAAACGCCCTCCCCTAAATATCGGCCACGGAAGCTGACGAAACGATCCTGTGCCAGAACGGCGCGGGAACGTCGCAATGGCCCTGTTCTGCCGCAAGCGCCGAGAAGGGCAGCAGCTCCGTGTCCAGTTCTTCAATCGTTTCCACGCTGCCCGCCAGATAGCTTTCCAGCCGCTCTTTGGCCGTCAGGAAGCGCTGGCGCATCCCGCCCAGCCGCAGGTCGAGCACGTCCATCCCGGCGGGCTTGTTTTCCCAAAGCCAGCGCTCATGCAGCGCGCGCACGAAACGATCCAGAGTTTCGCACAGTTGGGGCAGACCGGCCTCGCAGAGCCTCCGCAGCGCGTCCCGGTCCTTTGCCTGCCAGGCGGTGCGCAGCTCGAGCGTGAGCGCGCATTTTTGCAGGAGCAGCCTTGTGAACGCTTCGCCGCAGGCGAACAGCGGACGCCATGCCGGGTTTCCTTGCGCGGGATACTGCGCAAGACACGCTTCTAGGTGCGCGGTATAGGCGGGGATGTCCATCCGGCTGGAAAAAAGCGGCGTCAGAACGTCCTCGTACAGCAGCGTTTTGGAGGCGTTGACGGCCTCCCGTCCGGGCTTTGGGTTATCCGATGTGAATACAGGCTCGCCCAGGGCGAGAAAATCGTCCCAGCTGCCGTCAGCGCAGGCGGCAAACACCGCGCGGAGCGCGCCGTCCTCCGCTTTCCCGTGCCAGCAAAGCTCAGCCCAGTATTGCAGCGTGGGCAGCGCACTGAACAGTGAGCATTCCGCGCCGTTGTCGCCCCACAGCGTCACGAGCACCTGCCGTATCCCCTGAGCCACGCAGGCCGGAAAGGCGTGCCGCGCGCATTCGATGCTGAAATGATTGAAGGGGATATAGCTGTTGGATTTGCGCGCGCCGGCGGCAAAGATGATGTTGGGCGTGATTTGCAGATGCGCGCGGAGCATGGCGTCATAGTGCGCCTGGTCAAAGCTGTAGTAATCCCAGTAAATCAGCGTCGTATCCTCGGGTATGCGCCTGCCCACCGACGGGTCTATGGCGCAGTCCGCCCGGTAATACTCGCCGCCCCCGGCCAGGCGGAAGAACATGTCGCTCCACAGCATCGGCCTGAAGCCGTACCGGTTCGCCAGACAATGTACCCGCTCAAAATGTCGCAGGAGCAGCTGCGTGCGGTCAGTGAAGCCGTGCTTTTGCAGGTATTTTCCAAGCCCCAGCATATGCGCCTCGTCCATGCCGATATTGATCTTTTTCGTGCGGAAGCACCAGCGCATTTTCGCGAAGATCGCCTCGATCAGCCGCCCGGTCTTCTCTTCGTCCAGCAGCAGAATATCGTCAACGTCCACATAATCCCGCATGGCGTCCCATTTGAGGGTCTGCTTCAGGTGCGCCAGCGTCTGCACGGCGGGAACCAGCTCGATCCCCAGCGCCGCGGCGTAGCCGTCCAGCGCCGACAGCTCGTCGTCCGTATAGCCCTGCCGCCCATAGCCGAAATAGGGATAGTCCTCCAGCGTGAACACGTCCTCCATATACAATTGCAGCGTGCGGTAGCCCATCCGCGCCAGCATGCGCAGCAGCCGCTTTACGCTCTCCACGCGCGGCACGGCGTTGCGCGAGCAGTCCAGCATGGCGCCCAGGCTTTCAAGGGCGGGCTGCTGCCGCAGGGTAAAGCCTGCCTTTTCGGCGCCGTGCGCCTGCGCCAGCCCAATCGCCCGCCCCGCCATCCACGGCTGCGCCAGCTGCGCCAGCCAGCCGTTTTCCTCCTTCCTCAGCACAATGCCGTCTGCGCCCGGCACAAAGCGGATATCCTCCGCCGCGCCCAGCTCCTGCGCGATCCAGCGAAGATCCAACCCTTCGTTCATGCCATCCTGTCCTTTCTGTCAGAAAAGGAGGGAGCGCCTGCGCGCCCCCTCCTCCGGTTGATTTTGTGCGTTGCAGCGGCGGGGATCAATAGCCCATTTCGGCCGCCTTTTCATTGACCTCCTGGATCATGGCGTCCAGACCCTTGCTCTCATAGGACTTCAGCAGGTCTTCCACCATCTTTTCGACAGGCTCGCTGCCCATCATCACCGCCATCAGGTCGTCGGCCTGATAGATGATGAACTTGTCCTTGAGCGGCGTGGACATATAGGTGATGCGCATGTCGAAGGAGGGAAGCTCGCCCGTGGCCACAGCCTGCTCATAGAGGTCGAAGTCGCCGTCACGGTAGTCCTCGGTGGGCGCGCCGGTGGGATAATCGCGGTTGGTGCGGGACTGACCCCAGCTCGCCAGGCCGTTGAGGAGGCCGGTGGAGGGATACTTGGTGCCCAGCGAGGTGTCGGTCAGCAGGGACACGGCCTTGCCGTCTTTCATCTCGTAGTCCACGTTTTCAATGCCCCAGTTGATCAGCATCTGGCCTTCCCTGGAAACGAGGAAGTCATAGAGCTGCAGGATCTTTTCCATCTTGGCGTCGTCTACCTTGGAGGAGACGTAGGATTCGGACCAGGCGGTGCGGAACATCGGGAAGGTGCGGACGCCGTCCTTGCCCTCCAGCACGCCCAGCACGCGGACGTCATCGAAGAAGGCGCGGCCATTGTTGGCGGAGGGCCAATCCTTGCCGAAGCGGCCGTAGCAGGCTTCCACGCCGCCGCCGCCCAGGATCGCCGCAGAGCGGCCGGTGAGGAACTTTTCGGCAGCCGTGGAGGAGGTGGTCAGCGCGTAGTCCTTTTCAATGGTGCCCTCGGCGTACATGTCGCGCGCCAGCTGGAAGGTGGCCAGCATGTCGGTGGTGAAGTAGCGCGGGCGGAACATGCCGTCCTCGCCCTTGACCCACTTATAGTCGCTGCCGCTGCCGTCGGACATGGCGGCGGGCATGCTGTAGGTGAAGAGGAAGCCGTCCAGCTGCTTGGCCTGCAGCGAGGTCAGACCCTGGATCTGCTTGCCCTCGGGATCGGCCTTGATGATCGCCTGGATCATCGCGCGGAACTCATCAAAGGTTTCGGGCTCCTTGGTGACGCCGGCCTTCTGGGCCAGGTCCCAGCGGTACACGATCACGCGGTCGCCTACCATCCAGTAGGGGTTGGGCTGGCTCTTGCGGGGGATGCAGTAGAGCTGGCCGTCGATCTTGAGGGCCTGAATATCCTCCACATCCAGATATTCCATCAGGCTGGGATACGCGCTCAGATCGGCGGGCAGGGGACGCACCACCTCGTCGGCGATCCATGCGTAGTAGTTCGGGGTGCAGATGGCGTCGATGGAGAAAATGTCCGGCAGCGAATTCGCCGCGGCCCACGCCTGGATCTTCTGTACATAGTCGTCCCAGGTGGTGTTCATCGGCTCCAGGCGGATGCCAAATTTCTGCTCCACCATGTCGCGTACCGCGTCTTCGCCCATGCCCAGCGCCGTTTCCACGTCCCAGTGGGCAATCCGGATGGTCACGGGTTCGTCTGCCAGCGCGAAGGAATGCATGGTCAGCACCATCGCGAGGGCAAGCAGGAAGGTCAGCATTTTTTTCATGGGGATCCTCCTTTTTTTCGGTTTTTTATTCCTAACGCCATACGGCGGTCAGAACCTATTCCTTGATGGAGCCGATCATTACGCCCTTGACGAAATACTTCTGCACAAAGGGATATACGCACAGAATCGGCAATGCGGTGATAACGATCGTGCCCATCTGCACGGACTGGGCGGGTACCTTCTTTCCCGAGGCGATCTGCGCCATCAGGGAGAGCTGGTTGTTCATGTTGATGAGCACCTCCCGCAGATAAATCTGCAGCGGGTACAGGCCCTTTTCGTTAATGTACAGGTAGGCGTTCCACCATTCGTTCCAGCGCTCCACGGCGTAGAATAGCAGGAAGGTCATGGTGAAGGGCAGCGAGATGGGCAGGATAATCCTTACAAGGATCTGCAGGTCGCCTGCGCCGTCGATGACGGCGGCCTCCTCCAGACTGGGCGAAATGGAGCGAAAGTAGTTCTTCATGATGATCACGTAATAAGAGCTGACCGCCCAGGGCAGAATCATCGACCAGATGGAATTAATCAGCCCGTAATCCTTCATAACCAGATAGGTGGGGATCATGCCGCCGGAAAAAAGCATCGGAATTACCACCAGCGTCAAAAGGAAGTTTCGTCCCGGCAGCCGTTTTTTGGAAAGCACGTAAGCTCCGGCGACGGAAAGCAGCATGTTGATCGCCGTGCCAACGATGGTAACGAACAGCGTATTGCCCAGGGACAGGAAGAAGAACCGGTCGCCCACGATGGTTTTGTATCCCTCCAGATCCAGCGCCCAGAACCACATGTACGGCGTATGCTTCGCCTGGGCCGCGATGTTGGAAAAGGACAGGATCAGCACGTTATAAAAGGGATAGACCGTGATCAGGGCAAGGACGCCCAATATGGAAATCAGGATTACGTCAAAGGCACGCACGGGCTTTTTTTTCCCGGGGACGGTGGTAGTCATGGCTTCGCTCCTTTCGGTCTTGCGTCAGAACAGGCCGTCTTCGCCGCAGGCGGTCACCAGCCGGTTCGCGCCCAGCATCATCAGGACGCCGATGATGGATTTGCTCAGCCCCACGGCGGTGGTGTAGCCAAAGTTCTTCGTTCCGCCGAAGGAGGTGCGGTAAATATAGGTATCGATGGTATCCGCCACCTCATATACCGGCGAGGAGTACAGATTGAACACCTGATCGAAGCTGGCGCCCGTGGTCATGATGCGCCCGATCTCCAGAATCAGCATGATCAGGATGGTGGAGCGGATGCCGGGCAGCGTGATATGCCAGATTTTCCGCCAGCGGTTCGCGCCGTCGATCTCGGCGGCTTCGTACAGCCCCGGGTCGATCCCCGCCAGCGCGGCCATGTAGATGATCGTGTCCCAGCCCGCTTCCTTCCAGATGTTGGAGAACCAGATGAACGGCCGAAACCCCGTTTTGCTCAGCAGCGGAGAGATGGCGTCCATCTCCCACACCGTCAGCAGCTGGTTGATCACGCCGTTGGAGGCGAACATGTTTTTGAGGATGCCTGCCATAACAACCCAAGAAATGAAATGTGGAAAGGTGAATACCGTCTGATACAGCTTCTTGATGCGGGCATGCCGCAGCTCGTTGAGCGCCAGCGCCAGTATGATGGCCGTGGGGAATTGCAGCGCCAGCTTGCCCAGGCTGAAGATCACGGTGTTCCGCAGGGCGCGCAGAAATTCCCTGTCGGAAAAAAACTCGTGGAAATTGTTCAGCCCCACCCACGCGCTGCCCCAGATGCCGCCCTTGTAGGAAAAGCGCTCAAACGCCAGATACAGGCCTGCCATGGGGACATAGCAAAACATCACGTACCAGACGATCAGCGGCAGAATCAGCAGATACAGCACGCGGCAGTTCCATATCCGCCGCCACAGGGCGCTGTGATGGTTTCCCCGGGTCGTTGTCGCATCCGTCATGCTGCGCTCGCTCCTTACGTTTCAATTTTGTGTTCAGCAGTGGTTTCATTATATTCAAAAAAAGGCTGGTATAAAATGGGTTGATTCAGCCTGTTTATGTCAAAGTTGTTTCAATGGAAGCGCACAGGGCTGTTTTTTTTGCACCTCAGGCATAATTATTACATATCGCCAAATCCCCATTGACTATGTTATAATAAAACAAATCATCCCTTTTCTTTTATGACTTGCCTCGTTGAGAACGGACAGCCGCGCGAAAGGGGGCTTCGAATGGGCCGTCGCAGCATTCGGACACAATTTATGGGGATCGTCGTTCTGCTGTCCCTTTCCTTCGCCGCGCTCAGCCTGACCGCCTATCAGGGCGTATGCAGCCTTTTGGATAAAAAGAACCACGGCTATGCCATGAATAGCAGCCTTGCCTACGCGTACAGCATGAACGACCTGTTTCTTCGGGTAACCAATGTCAGCGGTCTGCTGGCCACCAACAGCGATGTGCTGGCCTTTCTGTCCGAACCGCTGAATGAAAACACGGTGGGCCTTGTGCGCCGTTTGTCCGACGTTCTGTTCGCTTTCGTGGCCACCAATCCGGATATTCCGGATATTTCCATCGCCGGTCGGAAGTCTCACCGCTCGGTCATCTATTCTACCGCCATGCTGGACGATCTCTGGCAGCGGATGGGCAGCCGCCGGGGCGTTCAGTGCCTGGGCATGGTGGATACGCGGCTTCTGACTCAGAACGAAGCGCCGTCGCCGTTTCTGGTATTCGGCTGCAATGTGTTTCCCAGCGGAGCGCAGGAGCCCGCCGGCTGCCTGTTTCTTTCGGTCAATCTGTCTCATTTCGTGGCGGACAGTGCGCTGTTTCTGGATCAGAACAGCCGAACCGCCCGGCATTTTCTGGGCGTGAGCCGGGAGGCGCTGTATCCCTTCCGGGGCGATTTTTCCGCCGCCCGGCAGGTGGAGGAGGATATCCGCGCCCACGCCCGCCAGTTTGACATTACCAGCTCCGCTCCCGTCAACCTGTCGACCGAGCGGTACGACTACATCTGCCTGTTCCTGCCCCAGTCCGATTTCTATATCATCAGCGCCATCGACAAGTGGGAAACCGTCGCCGATCTGGACGGAACCCGCCTGTATATGACGCTGGCGATCGTGCTGTTTACCAGCTTTCTGCTGCTGGCGTTTCTGCTGCTTCTGCGGGGCGTCGTCCGGCCCATCCGCCTGTTTCACGCCCACATCCACTCCATCCGCGACGGCGACCGCCGGGCCATGCGCCAGCCGCTGCGCCTGAAGGGCTGCCGGGAAATCTGCGAGCTGAGCACCGAATTCAACGAGATGCTTTCCCAGATTCTTTTTCTGGAAGACCAGCTGGTCAAGACCGTGGAGAACCTCTACGCCGCGGACATCGAGCGTCAGAAGGCGGAAATCGCCCATCTGCGCAGCCAGATCAATCCGCACTTTCTATATAATACGCTGGAATCTATCAATGGGCTGGCTGCGCGGCACGGCGTGCCGGAAATCGCCGCTATCGCCACGGCCATCGGCAAAATTTCCCGCTACAGCATCAAGGGGGCTGTGACCGTCACCCTGGCGGAGGAGATGGAAATCGCCGACGCCTATCTGCGCATTCAGAAAATCCGCTTTGGAAACCGCTTCGAGCCCATCGTGAGTATTCCGGAAAGCTGCCGGTCGCTGACGGTGCCCAAGATGCTTCTGCAGCCGCTGGCTGAAAACGCGGTGATTCACGGGCTGGAAAACAGGCGCGAGGGGACGCTGTACATCAGCGCCCACACGCAGGAGGACGATCTGCTCGTTATCGTCCAGGACGACGGCGAGGGCATGAGCCCGGAACGGCTGGACGATATCCGCCGTATGCTGGAGGAAGAAACGCCGGGCAGCGGCCAGATCGGCCTGCGCAATATTCACCGCCGGATCCGTTTGTCCTGCGGCGAAAAATACGGCCTGACCATCGACAGCGCCCCCCGGAGCGGGACGAAGGTGACGGTGCGCCTGCCCGCAGGACGCGCGGCGCAAGCAGGGGAGGAGGAGACGGTATGTACCGGGTGCTGATCGTGGATGATGAAGAAAATGTGATCGCCTCGCTGAAAGAAAGCATCCCCTGGGCATCCATGAACCTTGAAGTGGCGGGAGAAGCGGACAGCATGGCCAGAGCGCTGGAGCTGGCGCGAAAGCACCCCTTTCACATCGTGGTGTCGGATATCAAAATGCCGGGCGGAAGCGGGCTGGAGCTTTTTCGCGAGCTGATGGCATTCTCTCCGGACACGCATGGCATTCTCGTCAGCGGACACGCCGACTTTGCCTACGCCCAGAAGGCGTTCCAGTGCGGCGTGATCGGTTACTGCCTCAAGCCGGTGGACGCAGCTGACCTGTGCGCTTACCTGAAAAAGGCCGTTCTGCGTCTGGAGCAGAACGCTGCGCCGAGCCGGGAGGCACAGCTTTCCGCCGCCATCGCCGAGGAGGAGCCCGGCGCGCTGGCGGCGGCGCTGGGGCGCTTTGGGATGGATGCGGAGCATTTCTATCTCGCCGTGGCCGACGGCGGAGACCGCCCGGGGCAGATGATTCCCGGCAAAGCCTGCGTCCTGGTGCAGAAGGGTCTTCTGTGCAGCTTTCTTGAGCGCCCCCTCACGCAGGCTCAGGCGGAGGCCACCGTGGCCCGGCATCAGCTGAACGGGCTGGGCTATCTGACGGCTCCCAGCCGCCCGGACACGCTGGCGCAGGATCTGCGGACGGCGGTATCCATGGCGATGCACCGTTTCATGACAGGCCGTCGTCAGGCGGTCTGCCGTTGCGGGACGGAAGACCGAAATGTCCTTGCGGGCCTTCAGGACGCGATGGCCTGCCAGGATGACATTCGGCTGACCCAGCTTCTTCGGGACATGCAGCTCCGCCTGCCGGACATCAGCGTCGGCTGCGCATTCCGCATGAGCAACATGCTCCATAATTATCGATTTGCGTCTTCCTTTGAGGAAGAAGAAAGCGGCTATGCCTACGATTTGAGCCATCTTCTGTCCATGTATGGGAACGTTCAGGAAATGCTGGCGGATCTGGTCCGGCTGGTGGAGGAGCCCAGCCTTCCGGTGGAAACCGGGTTTGAAAGCGGAAACGTTCACTTTCTTCAGATCATCCGATATATCCACCGCCATTACGCCGACGATCTGTCGCTGAACACGCTGGCGGAGGTGCTTCACATGACCCCCGGCTATGTCAGCCGCTTGTTCAGCCGCGAGTCCGGCACCACCTATCGGAAATATCTCACGGAGCTGCGGGTGGAAAAGGCAAAGGAGCTGCTGGCCACCACCGGACTTTCCATCGCCGAGGTATGCGACCGCGTGGGGTTCAACGATTATTTTCATTTTCTGAAAACGTTCAAGCGGCTGACGGGAACAAGTCCGGGAAAATATGCCGGCGGCGCTTCCGAAGGCTTCTGAAAAGACGAGCGTCTGAATACGGCTGGAAGGAGCGCGTTATGAAAGCCCTGACGTTTCTGCTCAAGCCCGTTTCCTCTGCGTGCAACATGGGCTGCGATTATTGCTTTTATGCGGACGTAAGCGCCCGCAGAGCGCTGCCCTGCGCACCCCGAATGACCGAGCCCTTCCTGCGCGAAATGCTGGGCCGGATCCGCCTGTCGCTGTCCGACGGCGACGCGGTCAGCTTTGTGTTTCAGGGCGGCGAGCCCACGCTGGCCGGGCTGGACTTCTATCGGCGCTTTTTTGAGATCACCGGGGAATGGGAGCGCTGGTTGCGAATCAGCTACGCCTTCCAGACCAACGGCCTGCTGCTGGACGAGGAATGGTGCGCGCTTTTGAAACGGAGAAACCTGCTGACAGGGCTCTCGCTGGATCTGCCGCGAACGGCCCACGACGCCATCCGCAGAGACCCGGCGGGCGCCGGCACCTACGGCAGGGTTCTCCACGCGATGAACCTGCTCAAACGCCGCGGTCTTGCGTTCAACGTGCTCTCCACGCTCACCAGTGAAGCGGCGGCGCAGCCGCAGGCGGTATGGCGCGCGGTTCGCGCGCTGGAGATCCCGTATATCCAGTTCACGCCCTGCCTGGGCCCGCTGGACGCGCCGGAGTACGCCCGGCACCGGCTGTCGCCCGAGGGGTTCGCAGCGTTTTACAAGGCGGTTTTCCGTCTCTGGGCAAGCGATGCCTGCAACGGCGGCGCCTGCAGCGTCAAGCTGTTCGACGACCTGATCGACCTGCTGGCGACGGGCTGAACTGTCGCCTGCGGACTGGACGGCCGCTGCCGCCCGCAGCTGGTGGTAGAGGCGGACGGCAGCGTTTACCCCTGCGATTTTTACTGTACAGACGATTTTCGCTCCGGGCATATCCTGACCGACCCGCTGGACGCGCTGCTGCGCGCTCCCTCGGCGGCAGAGCGGCTGCATGCGGCGCTCCCGTCCCTGTGCAGCTCGTGCTCCTATCGAAGGTTGTGCGGCGGCGGCTGCCCCAGGATGCTGGGAGAGATGTACATGCACGGCGATTCCTATTGCGGTTACGCCGATTTTCTGGACGAGGCGCTGCCGACGCTGACGGGGATCGCAGCCGCTCTCTGCAGGCGGCTGCGGCCGTGCTGAACCGATGAAGGAGGCGGCAATGAGGTTATCCGTGCGAAGCGGTTCCACGATCCGCAGAAGGCTGACGCTCTCCAACTGGTACGTCACGGTGATTCCGATGATCTGCCTGTTTGCCGCGCTTTCCGTCGTTTTTCTCATGGATATGCGGGAAAAGGAAATCCGGCAGACTCGAACGGAAATGGAACGCGCCTGCGCGGAGGCGGATCGCTGGCTGGATCTGGCGGCTGAAGCGCTTTCCATGCTGGGGCTGGACGTCAACGTCCAGAACGCCATGTCGCGCTATGCAGGCGCGGCACTGAAGGAGCAGCTGGACTATCGAGATTTTTTCCGCAATCGGCTGGCAGGCTTGTATCCCTCCAATATGCAGATGGTGAACGCTGCGATCTATTTGAAATCTGGAGAAAAAAGCTTTTCGCGGGATTATCAGGATGCGGATCTGGCGGCGTTTTTTACCCATGACCCGTGGTTTCGCGAGCTTCTCTCCGGAGAGAAGACGGCGTATACCGGGCTGGGAAGCGGGATGACGTCCGAAGAGCAGGTGATCCGCCTTGCTCGGAGTATCCAAAGCATGCACAGCGGGCAGGTGCTGGGGCTGGGCTATATGGAGCTGTCAGTCGTGCGTCTGACGCGCTGCTTTGAACCGATGACCGCCGGACGCAGCGCCCGTCTGCTGCTGGGCGACGCGCTTTCATTGGGCGGCGAACCGCTCTCCGGCGTTCGCTACACCGTGAAAGGCCGTGTAAAAGCCCTGGATATGGACGTTGTATGTCACGTCGCTTCGCTTGAGCTGTCGCGGGCGCTGATCACCGCGTTCGCCTGGTTCTTCTGCGGCCTCGGGTTGCTGATGGGGCTGGTCTATCTTATCGACAAGCGACTTGCCGATTTCTTTGCGCGAAGGATTCTTGCGCAGGTAGCCGCCGCCCGGCGGATGGGAAAGGGCGATTTTGACATTGCGCTCGGAGACGCGGAAAACGATGAAATCAGCGAGCTCTCGCGCAGTCTGGAGCAGACCGCGCGGGAAATGAAGAGGCTGATCGAGGAAAAATATCTGGCGGAGATCCAGCGCCAGCAGGCGGCTCTCCATGCGCTGCAAAGCCAAATCAATCCGCATTTCATTTTCAACACGCTGGAGCGCATCTCCATGCTTGCGCTGATTCATGACCGCTATGAAATCGTCGGCATCGTGCAGTCCTTTTCCGCCATGATGCGATATGCCATCGCTCCCACGGCGCTTGTGTCGCTTGAAGAGGAGATTGAAAACGTCAGGCATTATCTTTCCATTCAGCGTTCGCGCTTTGAGCGTCCGTTCCGCGTACAGTATGACCTGCCGCATGGGGAATCGGGGCTGGTGCTGCCGCGCCTGACGCTTCAGCCGTTGGTGGAAAACGCATTCCGTCACGGCTTCGACTCGCAGGCGGCGGAAACGATGTGTCTGCATCTGGCAGTGCGCAAGGACGGCAGCGGGACGGTGGTCGCGGTAGGAAATAACGGCCAGCCCATCTCCCCAAAGCGCATCGGGGAAATCATGCGGCTGCTGGAGGTTCCTTTAGATAGGGAAACGCAGGACTGCTTCGCCCTGCGCAACATCAGCCAGCGGCTTCGCCTGATTTACGGCCGGCAGGCGAGCCTTTCGATCTGCTCCGAAAACGGCGAAACGTGGGTGCGGCTTTGGCTGCCTGGGAGGGAGGATCATGACGAACATTCGCATCCTGCTTTGCGACGATGAAAAAGTGATCCGCACGGGTCTACGAAAAATGCTGACGCAGGCCTACGGCGGCTGTGTGGAAATCGCGGAGGCGGCGGACGGGCAGGCCGGCTGCGCGATGTATGAAATCTGGCGGCCTGATCTGGTCATTACCGATATCCGGATGCCCGGCATGGATGGGCTGGAGCTGGCGCGCCGTCTTGCAGTGCAGCAGATCGAAAGCTGCGTAGTGATTCTGAGCGCATACAGCGATTTTCAGTATGCACGGCAGGCGCTGCGCTACGGCGTGTCGGATTATCTGGTAAAGCCCGTCAATCACTTCGAACTGGAGGCGCTCATACGCCGGCGCTTTGGGCTGAACCCCGCCCAGGAGCCGCCGTCCGTCTCCAAAGAGGATGATCACAGCATTGTAGGGAGAGCCGTCGCTTATATCGAAAACAATTTTTACCGCAATCTCTCGCTGGAAGAGGTCAGCGTCCACATCCATGCAAACGCCAATTACCTTTCCAGCCTGTTCAAGGCAAAAACGGGCATGAAATATATTGATTATCTGACGAGCCTGCGTATGGAAAAGGCGGATCGTCTGATTCGCCGTACCGACCTTCGGGTGGCTGATATCGCGCAGATGGTAGGCTACGCTTCGGTCAAACATTTTGGTCGTCTGTATCGGGAACGCTTTGGCATAAGCCCTTCGGATGTGCGGAATGAAATGAAAAAAAAGCCCTCTGAACTGTAAAATCGTCCCATTGTCAGATTTTCGGGCTGCTTATATAATATATTCAGCAGGAAAATCAGGAACAACCGATTGAACAAGGAGGATGAACCGCATGAAAAAATGGTTTGCTTTTCTTCTGATTCTGGCTCTGACACTGACCTCAGCGCTCGCGCTGGCTGAACAGACGACGATCACAATGAGCACATGGCTGGCCACGGAGGACGGCACCAAGGCCGTCTATCAGGAAATGCTGGATGATTTCATGGCCGCCAACCCGGATATCAAAGTGGAGGTTATCGCCCTGCCCTTTAATCAGAACAAGGATCAGGTGCTGCTGGCAGGCACGAACGGCGACGCAGCGGATGTAATCATGGGGAATTCCCAGATGATGGGCGCGTTCAACGCCGCCGGATTGTGCGCCGAGTTGGACGGGCTGATCGACCCGGAAATCACGAAGGACATCTATCCCGGCTACCTTTCGGGAACTACCTATGACGGCAAGCTCAAGGCCGTTTCATGGGCGCCGCATCCGCTGGTGCTCTACTACAACGTGGAGCTCTTCGCCGCCGCCGGGCTGGATCCGGCGACGCCGCCCGCCACGTGGGACGACATGCTTGACGCCGCCCGGAAAATAGCAGCGCTGGGTAGGGACGGCGACGGCAACCAGCTCTACGGGCTGGGAATCCCTACTGCAAAGGTGACGTATTCCGGAGCCGCTCTCAACGGCATCCTCTACGCCTATGGCGGACGCTTTGTCGATGAAAACGGCAATGTGGATATCGTCAGCGACGCCAACATCGCCGTTTTCCAGATGCTCAAGGAATTGACAGATGAAATGGTCATTCCTTCCGCACGGGAAATCAAGGATCTCCGCGGAATGTTTGCCAGCGGAACGCTGGGCATGATCGTGGACAGCGACGCCGCGCTTGCGACCTTCCGCTCCGCCAGCGGGCAGGGAAAGGCGTTTGACGAAAAAATCAGCGTATGCACGATTCCCATCGGCGCGACTGGGCGCAGCGAGACAGTCTACACCGAGCATCAGCTCACCGTGTACGCCAAATCCGAAAAGAAGGAAGCGGCAATAAAGCTGGTGGAATTCCTGATCAGTCGGGATGCAATGGTAAAGTATCACGCCGCGTGTGCGATTCTCTCTCCCCGTGCGTCCATCGCTACGCTGCCGGAGATGAACGAGGACGCCTTTACCGAGATGTTCAACAGGCAGTCGCTGACAGCCAGTCCGCTGCCCGCTTCCAATCCCATGTTTGACAACGCCATGAACGAAATGACCAAGGCCATGGAGCGGATAATCATCGGCGGAGAGGATATCAAATCCGTGCTGGAAGAAACGCAGCAGACCATCGCCGAGCTTTACGACAGCTATTGACGCGCTGCGTCTGTTGGGCTGCAGGGGTTCCTGCGGCCCTGTTTTTCTTCAAATAATAATATTTTGAAGGGAGATCCCCCTATGACGACGCCCACAGCGCCGGTGAGCGGCAAAAAAAGAAACGGGAAAACTTGCAACTTGTTCGCGGCCGGTCTGCTCACGCCGGCAGTGATACTGCTGAGCTTTACCATCATCCTACCGGTTTTTCTGGTGATCGGCCTTAGCTTTTTCAAATACAATCTGCTGAATCTGGATAAAATCGAATGGAACCGATTCGCCAATTATACGGCTATTTTCAAAAACCCCCTGTTCTTTGCCTCCTTCGGCCGCACGCTTGTCTATGTGTTCGGCACGGTTTTCACCCAGTTCCTGATCGGGTTGGGAGCGGCGCTGCTGCTGAACTGGCGCGCACTGCGGGGAAGCCGGCTCTATCGCACGCTGCTATTCCTCCCGTGGACCATCCCGTCGCTGGTCGTCGCGGTGGTGTGGATGTTTATGTATCAGCCTCAGTATGGCGTCATCAATTACGTTCTGCGCTTACAAAACGCCAATCTGCTCGGCGGCATTCATACAGCCATGCCGGCTGTGATTTTCGCGGCTGTGTGGAAGCAAATGCCGCTGATGATGATTATGCTGCTCAGCGGGTTGCAGACGGTGCCGGAAAACCTGCAGGAAGCCGCCGCAATTGACGGCGCAGACGCCTTTCAGCGCTTCGGAGCCATCGTCCTTCCCTGCCTGATGCCCGTTTTGAAAACCGTAACGCTGACCTCCATCATCACGAATTTTCAGATGTTCGTGCTGTTCTTCACGATGACGGGGGGCGGCCCTGTACGCGCGACCACGACGCTGACCATCTATACCTATGAAACGGCCTTTACCGGTTTCAATCTGGGGCGCGGCGCGGCAATCGGCGTATGCTGGCTGGTATTTCTGGTGAGTTTCTCCACAATTTACAACAAGGTGCTTTCCCTGCGGGAAGTATCCTACTGAGGAGGCCGCGCATGAAAATTTCCCTCTCGAAGCGTATTCTTTCTCAGGCTGCGGCTGCTGCGCTGGCCGTCCTGTTTGTGTTTCCCATTTACTGGATGATCGTCACCTCGCTCAAGCCCAATGCGTCGATTCTCCGGCTTCCGCTGGAATTCTGGCCTGGAGAATTTACCGGCGCAAACTATCGTGCCATTCTTTCGGACGGCCTGTTCCCCATATACTATAAAAATAATCTGATCGTTTCTCTTGCTACCACCGTGCTGACGCTGCTCATTGCCATTATGGCGGCTTATGCTTTTTCGCGTTTTCCCTTTCGCGGCTCCAGGGCGCTGCAGATGCTGTTTCTGTCCACGCAGATGTTTCCGGCCGTGGTGCTGCTTATCGCGCTGTACAGCCTGTACGCAAAGCTGGGTCTTATCAACACCTATACGGCGCTGATCCTGGCCTGCTCCACCAATGCGCTGCCCATGTCCATCTGGATTCTGAAAGGTTTTTTCGACACGGTTTCAAAATCGCTGGAAGAAGCGGCGTATATCGACGGCGCGTCCAGAGGATACAGCATGGTGAGGATCATCGTCCCGCTGGTACAGCCCGGCATTCTGGCGGTAGGCCTGTATTCCTTTCTGATTTCCTGGGAGGATTTTCTCTGGGGCTTAAATCTGGTAAATCGGCTGGATATGCGCACACTGGCTTCCGGCATTTCGTTGAGCTATTTGGGAGAATATACCTACGACTGGGGAAAGGTGATGGCCGCCACCGTCAGCGCGGCGCTGCCTGTGCTGGTCGCCTTTATCTTTCTGCAAAGATATTTAATCTCCGGACTGACTGCCGGAGCGATTAAGGAGTGATCCCTGTGCGACCGAACATCCTGTTTTATTTCACCGACCAGCAGCGATGGGATACGCTGGGCTGCATGGGCCAGCCGCTGCCCGTCACGCCCTGTCTGGACGCGCTGGCCGCCGACGGCGTGTGCTTTGAGCAGGCGTACAGTCCGCAGCCCGTCTGCGGCCCCTGCCGCGCCATGTTCCAGACGGGACAATGGGCCGCGCAGCTGGGCTGCTTCCGCAACAACCTGGCCCTGCCGGAAAACGTAAAGACCGTGGCGGACTGGTTTGAGGAGGCCGGCTATGAGACCGCCTATGTGGGCAAATGGCATCTGGCCAGCAGCGGCGAACTAGAAAAAGCGCCGGAGATCGATTATACCGTCACGGCCATTCCCCCCGAGCGCAGGGGCGGCTACCGGGGCTTCTGGCGGGCGGCGGACGTGCTGGAATTCACTTCCCATGGCTATGACGGCTATGTGTTCGATGAAAACATGGACAGGCGCACTTTCACGGGCTATCGGGCAGACTGCATCACCGATTTCGCCATGGAATTTCTGGACGGCTATGACGGCAAAAGGCCGTTTTTCCTGACTGTTTCGCATATCGAGCCGCACCACCAGAACGACCGCGGCCATTACGAGGGGCCGGAGGGGTCGAAGGAACGGTTCGCCCATTTCACGCTGCCGCCCGATCTGGCGGCGTTGGGCGGCAACGCCGCGGAGGAATACCCGGATTATCTGGGCTGCTGCCGCAGCCTGGACGACAATCTGGCGCGGCTGGTGAAAAAGCTGCGGGACATGGGCGTCTATGACGACACAGTGATCGTTTTCGCGTCGGATCACGGCTCCCATTTCAAAACCCGCAATAAAGACCGCCACCTGAACGGATACGACGACTACAAGCGCTCCTGCCACGACGCATGCCTGCATGTGCCGCTGGTCGTCCGGGGCCCCGGCTTCCGGGGCGGAAAGCGGGTCAGGGAGCTGGTAAGCACCGCGAGCCTGCCGAAGACCTTCCTCGCCATGGCCGGCGTTTCGGCCGGCATGATCGGTGAAAATCTGCAATCCGTAGCGGACGGGAAGGTCGATGGACGCGAGAACGCCGTTTTCGCGCAGATCAGCGAAAGCCGCGTAGGGCGATGCGTGCGTACGGCGCGCTATCTGTACAGCGTGTACGCACCGGGCAAAAACGGCGGGGAATGCGCGGACAGCGACGTATACGCCGATGATTTTCTCTACGATATGGACAGAGACCCATGGCAGCTGCACAACCTGGCGGGCGACCCCGCCTATGCGTCCGTACGGGACGAACTGGCCGCGCTGCTCATCCGCAAAATGAAGGAAGCGGGCGAAAGGCCGCCGCGCATCGAGCGCTTATAGGAGCGAAAGCGGACTCGTCCATGCCCGGCCGCGTGAAACGATTTTCAACCGCTCACCAATTCCGTCAACGACAGGAGAGAAGCCATGCTCAACCGACTGCTGATTATCCACAGAGGCGGTCCTACCTGCGTACTGAACGCCTCCACCTATGGCGTCATCCGGGAAGCAAAAAAACACACGAAAAAAATCAGCGGCGTCTTCGGCTGCATGGGCGGCGTCGGCGGCCTGCTGAGCCGGAATTTCCGCAGGCTGGACAGCCTTGCGCAGAAAAGGCTGGAGCGGCTCAAATCTACGCCGGGCACTGTGATCGATTCCTCCCTCCTCCATCCTCTGGCTGCGGACGATTACGCCCGTCTGGCGGACGTTCTGCAGGAAGAAGGCTCAGTTATGTGCTCATGAGCGGCGGGAACGGCACCATGGATACCTGCGGGCGGCTGCACCGGGTATGCGCTCCCCAGGGCATTCTGGTGGGAGGCGTTCCCAAAACCGTCGACAACGATATTTCCGTTACCGACTATTCGCCGGGCCTCGGCAGCGCTGCGCGCTATATTGCCGGGGCGGTGCGAGCAATCGGAGAGGATGTGAAAAGCCTGCCCATCCATGTATGCATCGTGGAGGCCATGGGCAGAAACGCAGGGTGGATCGCCGCCGCAACCGCATTGGCGCGGAAGGATTCCGGCGATGCGCCGTACCTGATTACCTGCCGGAGCGCCCGTTCGGCGAGGAAGCGTTCCTCCGGGATGTAAAGGCGCTGCACGAGCGACAGGGCGGCGTGGTGGTCGTGGTCAGCGAGGGGCTGAAGAACAGGGACGGACAGCCAATCGTCCCGCCTTTGTTTCAAACAGGCCGCGCCGTCTACTATGTGCACTGGGCCGAAAAAAAGTACGATGTCGTTGTGTTCGGCATGCCGACGAATTTCCATTACGGCGACGGCATGGGCACCAATCCCATCCAGATGATGCAGGCGCTTTCCGCGCAGGTCATCCGTCACAAGCGCATCTTGAGCGACCGGTGCGTATTCATCGTGTCTTCTGTCTGCGACGGGTATTTTCATGACGAACGCTGGCCATACCTGCGCGAACTGTACGAATTGTTTCAGCACGATTATATGAATGTTCTGCCTGATATGAACCGCTACGGAGAATACTTCGCCACGAACGGGGAATATATCCGCAAATACCGCTTTGCAAACGCCTTTCATCCCTTCCACGGCTTCTCGATGATGAGCTGTGGACATCTGGCGGAAATGCACACCAGCGCCATCTATATTGTCGGCGCGCGGGAACCGGGTCTCGCCCGCGGCATGGGGCTGAAAACCCGCGCCACGTTCGAGGAAGCGCTGGAAGACGCCCGGAAAAAATTTGTCGGGGAAGCCCCCAGCATTCTGGCGCTGCCCCAAACCTTTACCACGGCGGCGGTGCACCTGTACATGAGGGATCCCATGCAAAACAGTCGTTCCAGAGACGGCGTTCTTCACCCCTGTGGAGCTTGAAATGATAAATCTGTTTACTTTTCTGGTTTGCTTTACCGCCAGCGTCATTGGCGGCCTGTGCGGCGTTGGCGGCGGCGTATTGGCCAAACCGCTGTTGGATGCGGCGGGCGTCATGCCGATTGCGACCGTCTCTTTTCTGTCTGGGCTGACTGTTCTGTCGATGGCGGCGATCTCCGTATATAAAAACAGAAAAACCGACAGTCTGCAATGGAAGCGCAGCCTGCCTTTGGGGATTGGCGCAGCCCTTGGCGGCGTATTGGGAAAATGGCTGTTCGGCGTCCTGCGCGGTTTGGCCGGCGCGGATCATCTGGTTGGCTGCGTCCAGTCCGCGGCTCTGGGGATTTTTACCCTTGGAATCCTTTTCTACGTCCGTTTTCGGGGGCGCATCCAAACCCGCCATGTTCGGAGCAGGACTGTCTGCGGGCTGATAGGGATTTTTCTGGGATTGATCTCCGCATTTCTGGGAATCGGCGGCGGCCCCATGAACATCGTCGTATTCCATTACTTTTTTTCCATGGACACAAAAACGTCGGCTGTTAATTCCCTGCTGGTCGTCCTGATTTCTCAAAGCGGCAGTTTTCTTTACAGCCTTATCAGCCGAACGATTCCGGCTTTTCAGGTTTTTACGCTGGTCGTTATGGTCTGCGCCGGCGTAATGGGCGGATTCACAGCCTCCCGCCTGCATTGGAAAATGCATGCAAAGCAGATAGACCGGTTGTTTTGCGCGGTTTTGCTATTGATTCTGTTTCTTTGCGCTTATAATGTATTTCGCCTGTTATAGAAAATGCAGGCATTTCAATTATGCTGATCACCTATCTGTCCCAAATTTTATTGCGAACATATATTCCCGTATGATATGATTGTCATACGGTATTTCCGTCATTCAACAAAGAAGGCGAGGCGAGCGTGTGCACAACGGACTGGACCACCCTGAAATCGATATGCTAAAGGAACAGAACGAAACAACCGAACAGGAAAGCAACCTGTTTGCCGTCATGGACGAGCATATCCCCTCCCCGCCGGAAATAGAAGCGGAAGACGTCCTCGTCCTCCCTGAGATCCAGTCCATGACGGATTACATTCGCCTGCATTTTGAAGAAAAGCTCGTGGAGGAACTGTCCCGCAGGCTCCGCTGCGGCGAGCTGGTCGTACCCTCTGGAGGGCGGCTGTATCAGGAATTGCCCTGGGCAGGTTCGGAGGACGACGAGGAAGAAAGCGTCTCAGACCCAGGTTCTCCAGAGCCGAAGGACTGTTTTCCGGTCGATTGGGAGGATCCCCGCTTTTCTGCTCTAGGCGTGCGCGTCGCCGGCGTGCGCCCGAAAAAAAGGGGCCATCGTATGGTTCAATTACCGCCGCGTCGCAGAATGCGGCATGGAGGCCGACCTGACGCTGGAAATGGAAATCGAGCTTCGGTGGTATACGCTCAGAAAAACGGTATGCCCGCGCTACGACGTGGATATATGGTTCGATATGGAAGAGGATATCGCCGCCGACTACGGTAATTTCCGCATTCACCGCCATCGCGGCGAAAAGCCCGGCGTCAGGCTGGACGATTATCTGGCGCCTGTATTCGGGTGGGAGGACGTCGAAAAGGAAGCAGAGCAGATTATCTTTCAGATCGCCCCGGAAGGACTGCAAGATCCCCAATGGCTGCATCCGGGCCTGTTTGCGGAAAGGTTGGGACTCAGACTCCTCCATCTCCCGCTGTACAGGCGTCCCCGGACCGCCAGCATACTGTTCTTCGGTCCGGGCGAGGCGCTGACGGCGTCGGAGGAGAACGGAGATAAAGCGCCGCCCGTTCCGGTACAGGTGGAAGCCAATACCATCGTTATCAACAGCCGGTGCATCGGAAAGGAACGGGGCGCCGTCTTTCACGAGTGCTTTCATTTCATGGAGCATCGATTGTTCTTTCATCTTCAGCGTCTGCACTGCAGCGACGTCGCCCGTCTCGGTCAATGGAAGCCGGTTGCTCTTGAGAAGAACGGACGCAGCCCCATCGAGTGGATCGAGTGGCAGGCCCATGGAGGCGGGCTGTGCCTGCAGGCGCCCCGCACGCTGCTCCGAAAACGTGTCGCTGAGGAACTGAACGGCCTGCGGCATATGCGCCGCCATATGGGCTATAAGCTGGAGCTCGTTGGCAAGAAACTGGCAAAAGAGTTCGGGATCTGCAACTATCAGCTGCGCAACCGCATGATCCAGGTGGGTTACAGCGAAGCCAGAGGCTCGCTGAACTTTGTGGGCGACGGTTATATCGAGCCGTTCGCCACAGATCCGGGCGCATGCCGCGGCAATCAGAATTTCGTGATCAGTCCGAAGGAGCTGCTGGAAGAGTATGTGCGGAACGAGACGTTCCGCAGACTCATCGATACCGGGCGCTATATCTATGCGGACGGGCATATCTGTCTCAACGACCCGGAATACGTGGTTCAGCGGGGCAAGAAGCTCCTGCTGACGGAATGGGCCAACGCCCATGTGAACCGATGCTGCCTGCGGTTCGTTCGCACCTATCACCGGGACAGACAGACGCATTATGTGTTCGGTCAGCTCAACAGCGACGAGGCGTATAACGGCAGGAGCCTTGCATTCTCCATTGAGAGCGGCGCAAAGAACGTCCTGACGCAGGCGAAGGAAATATCCGAGGTATTGCTGAACCTTCCGTGCAGTTTTCCCGGAACGCTGAAGGCACATATGGAACGGCTGGACGTAACAATCGAATTGCTGGCGGAGCGGTCTCGGCTGTCGGTCTCGACGCTGAACCGTCTCAGAAGCAAACAACAGGAACGATATAAAATAGATCAGGTCGCCGCCGTCTGTTTTGGTCTCCGGCTTCAGCCGGAATACAGCTTTGATTTGCTGCGAAAAGCCGGACTGGGCTCTTTGCCGACGCCGAGAATTCTTGTTATTAGCGGCGCGCTTCAATGCTTATATAAACTGGGTATTGATATGGTGCAGACAGCTTTAAAGGAACACGGATGCGAATTGAAACTGAATGAATGACGGAGGCGGGTTTCTTCCGGAACGGCATATCCTGCGGGGTATGCCGTTTTTTTGAAAAATTTCTGAAAAACGTGTCAGAAACTGACACAAAAGCCAGCCGCTTTTGCGCCAAAGATGCAGGATTGCGTATGTGAATATTCATAAACCGACTGTATTTTCATATAATCCGCCATTTTGATGCGGGAATAAAAAGTAAAATGCAAGTTTTAATTCAAAATAGCATGTCAGTTTCTGATATGTTCTTATGAGTTTGAAGCCGTTATCATAATGCTCGTGAGGTGGCCACCCACGAAATCAGGAACACGGCAGCACGCGACGGAGGCTGCGGCCGGCAGGGAAGCAAGGATCTTGCTCAAGAGAAGGAACCCTTCCCTCCGCCCCATGCCACAGGTCTGCCCGCCGGCGGCCCAATCGGTCTGCGCAGTTCGTTGCCGTTTCGAGATGGAGAGGAAGGTCATCTTTATGCTTACGAGCAATGAACACAGCATCCAAAAGCAGGCGAAGGTGGACTTCACCCGCAGTGGCTGGCGGCAGTTTGCGAAACTCAACCGCCGCCTGGGCGCACGGTTCATCCGGGGAGTCGTCCTTCGGAATGAACTGGGGACGTACCTGACTGCATATGAAGCCGCCGGCATGGAACTAGACGAAAGCTGTCAGGAGGTTCGCTACGATCACGGCGTGTATGTACTTTTGCGCATGACGCGGGGCGTGTGGTACGTCACGGACGTCTTCGCCGCGGAAGAAGCCGTCGCCTATGAACCGGTGTTCTTGTGGAAGAGGATCCGCCGGGGCGTGGATTTCATTCTGGCCCATGTGCTGAGCGGCTGGCGGCCGCTGACGGACAGGATGGCGCCGGCGTTAAGGACGGCGGTGAGCGTATGAAAACCGCCTGTGATCGCTGCGCCAAAGGCTCCGGCTGCACCCTGCAGTACGATGAAGAACGGCGTGCTCAGTGCCCCATCCTGGACGCCGGCGACGAGCCGCTGCGTTACCGCAATTCCGAAGGCTACTCCGACCCTACGGCCTTTTTCGCTCTTCGCAACGTCATGAAGGATTCCAAAAAGCAGCAGAAACAGCCGAAGGATACGGACAAACTGAAGGCGGCGGACAAACCGGGTCCTGTCGACAAGCCGAAGGCTGCCAGGAAGCGCCGTCCCCGGACGCAGGTGATCCATTACGACTAATCGGCTCTAACGACCGAACAGCTCAGATGACCGGGCAGGCAGTGACGACCAGTAGCCAAAACGACTGAAAAAAGGAGGAGCATCCTCATGAACGAGAAAACCACCCGACTGGTCACGGCAGAATCCGTCCGTGCCGGTCATCCCGACAAGTTCTGCGATCAGGTGGCGGACGCCATTCTGGACGCGCATCTCAGGCTGGATCCCAACGCCCGCGTCGCCGTGGAGGTCTTCGCCACGGCGGGCAAAATCATCGTTGGCGGCGAGATTACCTCCCAGGCGAAAGTAGACTGCAGCAGGATCGTGGCAGGCGTGATCAAACGCATCGGCTATACCATGAGCGATCTCTGCGGAGATCCGCACGGGTTGCTGGAGCTGGAAGTCTGCCTCCACGAACAGTCCCCTGACATCTCCGCCGCCGTAGGAAAATCCATGCTGGACGCAGGTGAAGCACTCGGCGCAGGCGATCAGGGCATTATGGTGGGGTACGCTGCCAGCGAGACGGCAGAATACATGCCCCTGCCCGTGGTGCTGGCGCACCGCATCTGTAAACGGCTGGACGAGCTGAAGCCCACTACCCCGTGGCTGGGCGCGGACGGTAAGGCTCAGATTACTGTCGCCTATGAAAACGGCGTGCCCGTCGCTGAGACCGCCGTGGTTGTTTCTCTGCAGCACGACGCGGAGATCGACCAGAAGAGCATCCGCCGCTTCATTGGCAAAGAAGTGCTGGGCAAAGTGCTGCCCAGGGAACTGCTGAAGGAAGATACCAGCATCCTCGTCAATCCTTCCGGTAAATTCACGTTGGGCGGCCCTGCTGCGGATACCGGCCTGACCGGGCGCAAGCTGGCGGTGGATCAGTACGGCCCCGTGGCGCATATCGGCGGCGGCGCGCTTTCGGGCAAAGACCCGACGAAGGTAGACCGCTCCGGCGCATATGCCGCCCGCTGGGTCGCGAAGAACATCGTGGCGGCGGGCATGGCCAAGCGCTGCGAGGTGCAGATTGCCTACGCCATCGGAAAGAGCGAACCCGTCAGCGTGACGGTGGATACTTTCGGTACCGGCGTGATCTCCGACAGTCGCATTGAGGCGGCGGTAAAAGCGGTTTTTGATCTCACGCCCGCAGGCATTATTCGCGACCTGAAGCTGACCCGGCCCATCTATTCCCAACTGGCCTGTTACGGACATTTTGGACGCGCAGAACTTGAACTCCCCTGGGAAGCAGCCAATCGCAAGTACGAACTGCTGTCCGCGGCGCTGAAGCAGAGCGCCCGGCAGTAAGAAAGGAGAAACCTCATGACCATTCATATTCAAATGCTTCAGGACATTGCCACCCATGCCCGCGCCATGGCGGACAGCATGCAGGCCATCGTGGACGACTGCGCCGAGCAGCTGGCCAGACGAAAGGCGGCCGGCGAAAGCGAAGAGTCCATCATGAACGAGCCTTTCAACAAGACCGTACAGGACGGTTTTGCGCCCTATGAAGGCCCTACGCCCTTCGACGAGAAGCCGAAAAGCGCGGCGGCTCCCGTTTCGGAACCGAAGCTGACCATCGTGGAGCTGCGCGCCTTTGTGGCAGCGCGCTCTACCCCGGAGAACCGTCCGAGGATCAAGGCGGTCCTTACGAAGTATGGCGTGAAGAAGCTTACCGAGCTGCAGGAAAGCCAGTATGAAGCCGTTAAAAATGAGGTGGCTGCGCTGTGAGTGAAATTCAGCACACCAACCGTGCCCACGCCCGGCTCAACGCTTCCTCTTCCCATCGCTGGATGATGTGTCCACCTTCGGTCAAGTTCTCCGAGCAGTTCGAGGATAAGCCTTCGACCTATGCGGAAGAGGGCAGTTATCTACACGAGCTCTGTGAATTGGAGTTGCGTCGTTATTTGGGCGACATGACTGCGGAAGCCGTGGAAGCGCAGTATTCTCCTCTCGATTTCATAGACTTTGTGGGAATGGCTTCCCGCGACCCTGCTGGAACCTTCGCTGCCGTCAGGGTTTCGGCCGGGCGCGACCCGGCGCTCGTCAGGCGGGCAATTTCAACCCATTTCGCAGGCTTCCAGGGCCGCGAATTCCGCTTCGTCGGGCAGACCGCCGGCAGCGGCCCAGAGCAGGTCGTGGGCGATAAACGCCGTCCGCCGATTCCCAAGCCGCGCCGCGGTTCGGGCAAAGGCCAGCGCCTGCCTGCGGCACTCCGCGTTCGATTTGTAACCCATGGCGATACAGGCCGCGGTGCAGGCGTAGTTCCGGTAGGCCGCGACCTTTCGGTTCACCGAGCGGCCAAAGCTGTCGGTGGCGGCGAGCTCAGCCTCGCTGAGTTCCAGAGTGCCGGCCCGGTCCGCCGCGGCGGACGCTTCCCGCAGGAGCTCGGCGGTGGTAATGGCTCCCCTCTGGTAGCAGGCGACGGCCC
>ERZ827520.1116-NODE-1116-length-34337-cov-5.181465_pt1 | contig 34337 bp, 27 predicted proteins | sample MGYA00519581_ERZ827520 | MGnify/ENA primary metagenome ERZ827520 (study PRJEB31778, sample SAMEA3449339) | human gut metagenome | biome: human gut; feature: human-associated habitat; material: faeces | place: United Kingdom | collected 2010/2012 ...
CGGCGCGAATTTTTGTCATAACGACAAAGAAGCCGCGGTGAATACTGTCGTATTTACAAGGTTTTTGCGAAAGTTAGGACGAAAATCCGCCCGTCAAAACCGATGAGAGTTCGAATATCATCAGCCAAGGACTCGATTCACCCATTCTGAACATTTTTTCCTATCCCCAAAGAGAAACTGAAAATCCTGTATTTTTTGCAGTTCCTGAGAATTTCGGATCCCCGTCGGGCGGCAGACAGCCGCCTCGGCGGGTTTTGCGCAGAATAAATAAAAGGCGTTTTGTCAGGTTTGTATAATCAGCCGACATAACGCAAAGAACCGTTTTGGCTCAAAAGGGCAGAGTTGCCCGCACTGTTGCGGAAATTCTGCAAAAACCATAAGAAAAAAGGAAAAAACGAATGAAAAAAGGAATGAAAAGTCTGTTTTGCATATTGCCGACGGTGCTTTTGGTCGTGTTTGCGTTTTCGCTCGTTCTTTTTGCGGGAGAAAATGCCGACGGTTCGGCTCTGAAAGGCTCTTTTGTTGACCCGATATTGCCGCCCGACCCGTTTTTTACGACGACGCAGCCCGAGCCGCCGACAACACCGTCGAATCCGACAACGACGGAGCCTTTCACCCCGACTACGACGGAAACTGAACAGCCGCCGACCGAGCCCGAGCCGCCGTTGCCGCAACTTGCAAAAGGCGATGTCAACGGCGACGGAAAGGTCGATATAGCGGACGCAATGCTTGTTTTTTATCACGTCGCACAAAAAGAAAGACTGACGGCAGCCGCGCTTGATGTCGCAGATATTGACGGCAACGACGATGTCGATATAGCGGACGCGATGACCGTGTTCTATTCGGTTGCGTTCGGCGGCGAGGACGACCATTGCCACATATTTGAAGATACCCGCATTCCCGCCACTTGCACCGAAACGGGAACATTGACAAGAAAATGCATTGTGTGCGAGAAAGCGCACGTTCGGGTTCTTGCCGTCATTCCGCACTCATACCGCACGGAAAAACTCGAACCGACCTGCGAGACGGACGGATATATTCGCAAGATATGCGAAAACTGCGGAAAGACCGAAGAAACCGTGCTGCCCGCAACGGGACATAATATAAAAACCGAAGAAAAAGCCCCGACTTGCGAAGCGGACGGATATATTCGCAAGATATGCGAAACCTGCAGAAAGACCGAAGAAACTGTGCTGCCCGCAACGGGACATAATATAAAAACCGAAGAAAAAGCCCCGACCTGCGAAGCGGACGGGTATATTCGCAAGATATGCGAAAACTGCGGAAAGACCGAAGAAACCGTGCTGCCCGCAACGGGACACAGTATAAAAACCGAGGAAAAAGCCCCGACCTGCGAAGAGGACGGGTATAATCGCGAATACTGCGAAAAATGCGGTTTTGAAAAGAGAAAAACGCTGAAAGCGCATCATAAATGGGAGCGCGGACAAATAATTTCCGAACCGACCGAAAAAGGTGAGGGACGCGCCGAATTTGCCTGTTCCGTCTGCGGAAAGAAAAAGACCGACGATGTGCCGCGGCTTCGCGGTAAAGCGGGTATTTTCAAATATTATTCGCAATGGGAAGACAGATGGTGCAACGCCCGTTTCGGCAACTATACCATGGGACGCAACGGCTGCGCGCCCACATCCGTGGCGATGGCTCTTTCTTACATCGGAATAAATGTGACCCCGATAGAGGTTGCAACTTGGCTTTACGACAACACCGAGGAGTTCTGCAAAACGTTCAGCGGTTCTTCCGGTTCGGCGATTAGACTTGCCGCCGAGCATTACGGAGCGACTACGCTGAATATATTCGAATATGAGGACTTGCTTTCCGCTCTTGAAAACGACGGCGTTGTATGTATCGCCGTCGGAGAGGGACTGCTCTGCAACAAAGGAACTCATTGCGTTTTCCTTTACGGCTACGATGCGGAAAGCGGCAATGTTAAAGTCGCCGACCCGTGGACGTCCGCAAGAAACGGCAGTTACGACCTTGCCGAGATATGGGCGGAACGTTCGACTTCGCCCGTGGATATGCGCGAAGACGGCTGCGTTGCTTACGGCATTCGCTGACGGCAGAAGCGTATTAAACTCTTATCTGCGTCAAGCCCAACGGGGAAAAGCGTATTCTTTACATATATAAGAGAAAGAAGATTTTTATGGATATTGTCAATCTTATAATGATAGCTGTCGGGCTTTCGATGGACGCTTTCGCCGTTTCGATATGTAAAGGCCTTTCCGTGCAGAAACTGCGCCCCAAACACTATATTCTGATAGGCGCGTGGTTCGGCGGCTTTCAGGCGCTTATGCCCACCGTCGGTTACCTCCTCGGCAAAAAACTTGAGGAATACATTCAGAAATACGACCATTGGGTCGCGTTTGCGCTGCTCTGTCTTATAGGCGCGAACATGATACGCGAAAGTTTTTCGAAAGAAGAGGAAAGCGTAGACGCATCGTTTTCGTTCAAGGCAATGCTTGTGCTTGCTTTTGCCACTTCTGTTGACGCGCTCGCTGTCGGAATTTCTTTTGTCACGGTTATCCCGAACATTCCCGTTTACATCGCCGCGCCCTGCATAGGCGCGATAACGTTCGGTCTTTCCGCGCTTGGACTTAAAGTCGGCAACCTGTTCGGCACACGCTTCAAAAACAAAGCCGAACTTGCGGGCGGCATAATCCTATGTCTTATCGGCATTGAGATACTGCTTGAACATCTCGGTGTCATTTCCGCGATCTTCGGCTAAATCCTGATTTAGGATTTGTCCATTTTCTACAATCTCATTGTCCGCGCTTTGTGAAAATTACAAAAAATCTGCATGATTGCAAAAAAATGTTGAAATTTTTTGCCGTATATGATATAATCACTTTATAAGGCGTATTTTTTACGTCGGAAAGGCTTTGCAAATGACAAACGGTAGCACCGCCGAAAAAAAAGAGAAGAAGAGATTCAAAAGCAAACTCGAAAATTTCTGGTACTATTACAAATGGCATACTTTGGGGGCTCTCGTCGTTCTGCTTGCCGTCGGTGTCGGTCTTTCTCAATGTATCGGCCGCGTTGACATCGACGTTGTTGTATATTATCTTTCCGCCGACCCGATATCGTACGCCGAGGACAAAACAAACCTGAAAAAGGCTCTTGAACCGTATGTCCGTGACTATACCGGCGACGGACAGGTCAGAATTGAGATAGAAAATTATTTTATCGGCGAAAATCATGACGCCGACATGGTAAAGGACAACCTCAGAAACTTCTCCAATATGTATACCGCAGGCTCTGTCATGCTGATAATGGTGGACGACGCGGGTTTGAAGCAGATGACGGAAGTCGGCTATTTCGGCGATATTTCGGACTTAACGGACGAACCCCTGCTGTATGACGGCACGGTCTGGAATGCCGAGGGTTCTGCCTTCAAAAACAGCGAAAGCCTGAAATATTGGACAACTCCGATGTATTGGGGTGTTCGTGTTTTCAATGAAAAATCCCTGATAAGCATAAGCAAAACGAAAGGCGAAGAATACGAATTTGCACGCGAAGTGCTTTCCAACATAATCAACGACAACAAAATCAAGTGAGGATTCGGATATGAAGAAACGCGCAAAGATACTGCTTGCCGCCGCGCTTGCGGTCTGCATTATACTCTCCGTTTGCGTCTGCCTTGTCGTGACCTCAGCCGCAAACTATTCCGGTTCATGCGGCAACAACGCAACCTATTCGTTCACGTCGGGAACGCTGACCGTCAGCGGCTCAGGTGATATGAACAGTTATTCATCGGCAACCGTTCCGTGGGCGGATTACCGCTCTCAGATAAAGAAAGTCGTTGTGTCGGACGGCATAACATCCGTCGGCTACTACGCCTTTTCGAACTGTTCCGAACTGACGGAAGTCGCTCTTGCTTCAACCGTGACTTCGATAGGCAGATTCGCGTTCGCAAACGACGCAAAACTTGCGACCGTAACGCTTCCGAACAACCTTAAAAACCTCGGCAGCCACGCATTCCTGAATTGCGCGTCTCTTGCTTCCGTCGTTGTTCCCGAGGGCGTAGAAACGCTCGCACCGTCCGTGTTTGACGGCTGCTCGTCTCTTACGTCCGTAACGCTTCCGTTGACACTGAAAGTTGTCGGCGCGTCCGCCTTTGAGGACTGCACCGCGCTTACCTCGCTTGTTATACCCGACAATGCGGTGTCGCTCGGCGATTACGCCTTTGCAAACTGCTCGTCTCTTACGGCTCTGCGTCTTCACGCCGCGGTCAAAACGTTCGGCTCTGACCTCTTTGACGGCTGTCCGTCCTCGCTTGTCGTGACCTGCCCGAAAGGCTCTGACGCCGACGCGTACTGCTCCGCCAATAATATAACCGTCAAATATGAGGGACTTACCGACGGCGGAAAAGACCCCGACCCCGGCGAATGGAGCCCGTGGTTCTGATTGCGCCGAAAGTGACTTTTTCATAGGCAGAGCATATTCAATCGCAAAAATATATAATATAATGTATAGCAGACCCCGAGCCGCTTGCGGCTCGGGGTTCTTTTGTGCTTTTTTACAGGTTTTTTGCTATATTTATAACTTTAAGTCCGTGTTTTTTCGAGTATTCACTCCGCCGCTCCGCGTCAGATGTGCCACGCAGACGGAACTGTTATCGACAAGGTGTCTGTTTTTTTTGCCATACAACCGTTGTAATATTTTTCGGAAGCATATACCGTCTTATCCGCAAACTTCTCGATACGCTTGTATTCTCTGCTGTCATCTTCGTTCCGGAATTTTGCTTGGTCGGTGCGGGCAGAACGAGAATCAGCCTTATCTTCGGATATTTGTCTTTCAATCTTATAACGGTCTGTGCCGCGACGGTATCAAAACCGAGAGCCCCGCCCGCTCCGAAAAAATCGCTGACCGTTCCGTTCTGTTTTCTTCCGTTTATCGCGGGAGACCTTGCGCGCGGAAATATGCCGAGCGGCGAAAAACCGTAAATGAGTGAATTGTGATAAAAAACCGCCCGTGAACCGAATCAGCGATTCACGGGCGATTTTTAATTTACTTTATAATTTTACTCAAATTTCCGACGAGCAGGCTTGTGGACGTCATCATTATGTTGTTCGCGAAAAGCAGGTCGTCCGCGCCGACCTCTTCGGCAAAGGAGACAAGGTCGCCTTTCCAATAGCGGTAGTCTATCTCGTAGATTTTTGAGTAGTGATCAACGAGGTAGGGAAGCAGCGCGTTGCCGAAAGATTCTTTAACAACTATCAGCACGGAGCCGTCCGCGACGTCGGGGTTTGTGAACTCCGTTATCGGGTTGTCGCTGCCCGCAAAGGTGTTGTATTTTGCGCCGCTCGACCATTCGGAAACGTCCTTGACAATGGGCCAGTCGTATGTTGTGCCGTCCGTGTTGGTGAACTTCATCGCCGCATTTGCGCTGACGGGCAAAAATGCTTCGACCGTGTCTGCGGGAAGCAGGTTTTCGTCCTTGCCGTTGTTCTGATACATCGTGCCGAGGAAGCCGTCGAACTCTTTTTTCTCTCGTTCTTCGAGCGTGTACGGCTCAATGCCTTTTGTTCTGCAAAACGCTGCGTAGGCGTAATACGCGCCCTTGCCGTTCCAATGGTGGTCGGTGCGGAAATACAGATATTCGTCGCGGTGGGTCACCAGGTCGTCGTAACAATAAACGGGAGTGACGTTTTCGGACATCTTCGAAAAGACTTTTGTGATGTTTTCGCCCTGGTCGGCGTAGTTGGCTATCTGCGTTTTTATATCGTCGGGGAGCGTCACGCCGTATGATGTTGGAATTATCAGCGAGTAGACTTTTGTTTTTCCGTTAAGGCTGTCCGCAACTTCGGAAACGAGCGCGGCATATTTTGAGGTTACGCTGTCGCTCAATGTTCCGCACACGCTGAACGCGGCGTTGTCAACTCTTATCGCGCCCGAAGAATATGTGTTGAACGTGCCGTTTTTGCTTTTCAGTTCGGGATAGTCATGTGTCGGTTCCGGTGCCGTTGTCGGCGTTTGCGTCGTATAGGAAGAAGTCGTCTGCTCCTCGGACGGCGACGTTTTCGGCTGCCGCGCGTCTTTGCCCGCGTCAGGCAAAACGTATCGGGTAATTATAAAAACAGCCGCCGCGGTCAGCAACGTAACAAACGCAATGCCTATGATCAGTTTTATTTTTTCCGCTCTTCTTTTTTTCCGTGCCCGTTCGGCGCGCGCCTTGCATCGCTGCTGTTCCGCAACCTGATGGCGTCGCTCCTGTTCTTCCGGCGTCAGAAGAGTTTTTTCTTTTTCATTCATTTCCGTACCGCTTATTTCAGAATCGCTTTTGCCGTTTCGACGTCATCGGTAACGCAGACAAAAACATAAAGTCCGTTTGTGCAAACAACGGCGTTTTCAACTCTCGGAACTTCCTGCGGGTTGTAATCCCTTAACTGCGCCGTGAGTTCGGTAAGGTGCGTTTTTGCCGCTGTTTCAAGAGCCTGCACATCCTCTTCCTTTGCGGCTTTCATCATTATCAGTTCGTCGGGATGGCTTCCGCTTTCACAGGTGTACATCTTTATTTCGGCATTCTGCGGCAGGTCGGAAAACATAAAATCCGCCGAAGAACTTGTGTCCGCAAGCGTTTCCGCATATTTTACTTCCGAAAGCAGGCGCGAAAATGCGTTTTCCGCGTCAAATGCCGCCGTTGTCTGTCCCGTTTTGTCCCCTCCGCACGCCGCAAGGGTCAAGATAACCGCCGCAAGTACGGCGACGGCGCAAAAAACATTCAAAAAACTTCTTTTCATTTTTCCGTCCCTCTTTTTTGTTATATATTTGTATACCTGTAAAAATATAATACCGCAAAAGGCCCGCGCTGTCAAGAGAAAATAAGTGACAAAAGATATTTTTGCAAGGTTTTGTCAGCCTGAGTTTACCTGAACGTTGGTCGGACTTGACGGTACGGAAATTCTGCGCGAATGTACCCGACTTGCTCCGGCTGACAATTCGTAGTTCGGATGCGGAAGCTTTTTCTCTGTAACGTTTGAAACGCAAAAATGTGACACGCGAAATAATGAACTTTGTGATATATTTATCGGAGCTTTTTGCAGAATTCGAAAATAAGATTGAAAAAAATGCGGGCGTGTGATATAATACAAGTTAAAGAGAGAAGAAAACCCCGGGGGAGAAATTAAAAATGCTTGCAATGTTTTTGGAAACGCTTGCGACGGAAGAGGAAAAGGCGAGTTTTACCAGAATATACGAACTGTATTGCTCAACCATGTATCATTACGCGCTCGGTATCCTGAGCAACAAAGAGGACGCGGAAGACGCGCTGCACGACGCTTTTTGCCGTATGATCAAGGTGCTTCCCGCACCTGAGGACGCCGAAAGCGACGAGGTTAGAAGTTATTTGTACATGACCGTTCGAAGCGTTTGCTTTGACGCTTTGCGCCGTCGCAGAACGGCAAATCAAACGGAAGTCGGAAGTATTGACGAACTCGATCTCGTTTCCGTCGGCGATGACGGAGTGGACGAAAAAGTGTTCAGCAAAGTTATGTATGAAAACGCCGTCGAAAAACTCAAAGAATTGCCCGTCGAAATAACCGACCCGTTTGTCCTGCATTATATGAACGGACTGTCATTTGCTCAAATTGCCGAACTTCTCGGCGTTTCCGAGGCGGTGGCAAGAAAGCGTTCTTCGAGAGTAAAACGCTTTTTGGCGGCGGAACTCAAAAAGAATGACCGGTAAAGACCGTTTGAGAGGAAATTTTCTAAAAGGAACATCGAGCAATGGGAAACAGAACTTTTTATAAAGACGTTGCCCGTGCTGTTGCGGGCAACTCGTTCGACGTGATTCGCCCGTCGGACAACGTTCCCGATTTTTCGGAACGGCACAAGGAACGAATGGAAAAACTTTTTGCGAAAAAGCGTGTTTTCACGGTCTTTTACATAATACCGAAGCGTGTTTTGATAGCGATTCTCATAGCGTTGACCGTGCTTGCCGTGCCGCTTTCGGTCAAGGCGATACGCGAACCGCTCTTCCGCTTTTTCTCGCAGACGTTCGGCGGCGAAAGAACGGAAATATTCGCTTCGGAAGAAGAGAGACAACGCGCGCTTAACGCAAAAATCGAGGAATATTTCGGCGTATATTATATTCCCGACGGGTTTGAACTTGTTTCGGAGAAAAAGACCGAAACGCAGTATCTGCTCGAATATTCAAACGGAAAAGAAACGTTTACGATGGAGCAGAAGAGGATATCCGTCGAAAAACCTTATATACCCGACGGTGCGGAAGATATTGATTTCGAATATGCGGACACTCCGTGGGAGATAACCTATTATCGGTACGGCGGCAAAAACGTTTTTGTTTGGATATACGGTTACAATGAGTTTCGTTTGACAGCGGACGAAGCGATTTCGCTTGATACCCTTAAAAAGATAGCCGACAATGTACTTGACGAGCGCGGATATGAGGAAAAAAAGATTGTTGAGGCGGGTTTAACAGGCGAACTTGATGAAACGGAACGACCGACTGATATTTGGGACGTTGAACTTCCTCCCGAAACATTGCCGGAAGAATTCGGATTCAGATTGCCTGACGGCATAAGGGTTTCCTATTGGCAGGATTATTCGATAAGTTTGGACGGATATTTACATATCAAGGTCAAGTGTGAAAATGAGAATAAAGAAAGCACAATCAATATTAGTATACGTGACCTTGAACTTTACGGAAGTTCCGTATTCTACGACGTAGAAGAAAAAGTTAAAATCAATGATGAGATAACCGTAAGTTATTTCAAGAATATTTCGTGCTGGCATTGGGTTGATGATAAATATGTGTATGATATAACTCTTTGGAATGAGTCCGTATCCCATGAAGAAATATTCAAAATGATAAAAGAGTATTACGGAATAAAAGGATAAAGAGTAAATGTTGTTGAGATTTCGCCCGATGCGGACTTGTCTTAACTGCATTATCTTTGGAAAAACGGAAGCAAATGAAAAACAAGACTTTTTACAGAGATGTCGCCCGTGCTGTTGCGGGCAACTCGTTCGACGTGATTCGCCCGTCGTACAACGTTCCCGATTTTTCGGAACGGCACAAAGCGCGAATGGAAAAACTGCTTGAAAAGAAGCGTGTCTTCGCGGTCTTTTACATAATTCCGAAGCGTGTTTTGATAGCGATTCTCATAGTGTTGACCGTGCTTGCCGTGCCGCTTTCGGTCAAGGCGATACGCGAACCGCTCTTTCGCTTTTTCTCGCAGACGTTCGGCGGTGAAAGAACGGAAATATTTGCTTCGGAAGAAGAGCGACAACGTGCGCTTAACGCAAAAATCGAGAGCGATTATCAGCCGTATTTTATTCCTGTCGGCTATTCGCTTGTTTCCGAAGACCATACCGACACTCACAATTTTTATGAGTTTTCGGACGGCGTAAAAACGTTTTCAATAGAGCAAAAAATGGTTTCCGTCTCTGCTCCGTATGTTCCTGACGGGGCGGTGCTTGTCAGCGATGATATGGAGATCTCGCCTTGGGACATAAAATACTATCGCTACGATAACAAGATTTTGTTTATATGGCTGTATTACCGTTACGAATTCAGGCTTGTTGCGGACGATACGATGTATCTCGGCGTTGTCAAGGAGATTGCTTCAAATTTTCTTGATGAGAGCGGATATGAGGAAAGAAAAGTCATTGAGGCTGATTTAAGGGGAGAAAATCAAGCGGAAGATACAACATATTTTTGGGAAGTGGAATATCCTGTGGATACATTCCCCGCAGATTTTGGCTTCAAGCTGCCTGACGGTTATTTTGCTGCGTATTGGAATCAATGGAGCCACGACCCCGAAAACACTTTGTCTGCTATTCTTGTTTGTGAATCCGAGAATGAAGATGAAGACGGTTTTCGGATTAGATATGAAACAGAAAGCCCAAACCGTAGTCGCTATTTTGAAGATGTTGAACAGAAAGTCCGTATAAACGATGAGATAACGGTAAGTTATTTCAAGAATATTTCATGCTGGTTTTGGCGTGATGACAGATATGAGTATACCATATATCTCCGTATTAACGGAAAAGGTGTGACGCATGAGCAGATATTCGATATGATAAGAGAGTATTACGGGATAAAGTGAGATTCTTCTCTTATTTTCAAAAGAGAGCAGTGGCTGTATTTTTACAGCCACTGCTGTTTCTTTATCCTCCGATTGGTTCCAGCCTGCCCGTAACTCCCGCAACTATGGCGCGGAAGCCGTCAAGAAAACGGTCGCATTCGTAACGCGACATCATCAAAACGTCGCGCGCGCCGAGACAGCTGTGCGTCTTTTTCCAAAAGACCATTTTCAAAAGACGGCGATATGCTATGTTGTTATCCTGTCCGTCCGTCCATTGAAGCGCCCTGTCAACCGCCGCGCATTCTAATTTTATGCGTTCGCGGCGGCTTTTTTTGCAAAGCCCCAAAAACGCGTCGGGTTCGTTTGTATTGTCTTCCGCTTTTTCGAGTTCCTCCTTGTTTTTCGGATAGTCTTCAATCATTCTTGTTATAACGTATCTGTCGATGTTCCTGTGTTTAGGGATGCGCAATTCTTTTACCTCCTGAATCCTTGCGGCGCGCCACTCCCCCACAAGCGCTCCATGTCTTTTTTTTCAATTTCATTTCCGTTTTCGTAATCTTCGAGCATATCCTGCGTCCAATGCGACATCTTGGTCAGGTCAAAAGACCGTTCGACCACGGTCTGCGCACGGACGTAATACGCTATCGCAAGCGCCATAACGCAGTCGTCATGCGCGCCCTGCCGCGCTTCGGGTCGTCCTTTTCTGTTGCGGACGAACGTCAGCATTTCTTCGAGCGTTGTTTTGTCCGATATAAGCCCCAGCCCGTCGCGGACAACTTCCGTCAGCCCCGCGATTATGACGGGACGTGTGACGGCGGTTGTCTTAAAGCCGAAGCTGTGCATGGGACGGTGCGTGAACTCATCTTCCGCAACGCGGACAAATTGGTTTGTGTATCCGAGCCGTTCAAGTTCCTTGGTCGGATAGGTGGAAAAGTTCGTTTCAACAGCCACAAGGGCGTTGTTGTACTCTTTTCCGAGACACCAGACCTGACGTGCGAAAACATCTTCGTCAAAGCCGCGGCGCAGTACCGCAACCTGCTTGCCCTCCGAAACGGAGATGACCTGCGCCACAAAACTGTCCGAACCGTCGCCGGCGGTGTCCGCTCCGATGATATACCGTTCGCCCGCTTTCGGCTTTTCGTAAACGGCAATGAACCCGTTCTCGGCTTCGATGAACCGAGGTTCGGAAATCACCGCACCGTTATATATAAATGTAAAATATCCTCTTTTCTCGGGCGGAGCGAGGGACGCCAAGCGTGCGTTCACTCTTTCCGCATTAAAAACGCTTTCTCCGAAAACGCCCCATTGCCCAAGGCAATAGACCGCGTAATAATAAGGGTCGCTGTCACGGTAACTTTCAAGCAGTTTTTTGTAATCGTCGTCCAGAAAAGCGTTGTCCAGATAAGTGCCGTGAACAACGGTCACATTTGCGTCGAAAGGGTCAATAAACCGCTTTTTGAGCCAATGGTTGACATCGGTCGGGTTGAACGAGATAACTATTTGCTTTTTCGGACCGTTTCCGCGCAAACGGATATCGAGTTGGTTGAAATCCGACTGCGAGACCTCGGACGCTTCCTCGACCCATATATCGGTCAGAACGCCGTTTTCAAAAGTGATGCTTTTCAACTTTTCGGAATCGTCAAGCCCTTTGAAAACAACGGTGCTGCCGTTTACCGCGCGTATGCGCATATCGCTTTCGTTCACCCTGAAAAGGTCGTACAGACCCCATGATGAAATGACCTGTTTGAACGCCGCAAACGTCGAATCGCGGTTCGTGTTGGAGACCGCGCGGACGACGAGCAGGTTCCGCCCTTTTTCGGAGAGCAATCGGAGAAGAAAACGCTGGACGGCAAAAACCGATTTTCCGCTTCCCGCTCCGCCGTATAATACCAGATACCTTGTGCCGCAGCCGAGCAGCGGCAAGTATTTTGAATTGAAGAGCCCACGGCTCACTTTTAATGTGATGTTTTTGTTCATTACTCACCCCTTGTGATTTTATTTGTGAATATTATATCACGATATGTAAAATTTGTCAATACCTATTTCGAAAAAAATATATCACGCAAAAAAGTTTTTTGTATTATTCGCAAAGGTATATCATATAGATTAACGAGAAGCCGCAGCACGTTCTTTTGCGGCTGATAAATGAAGTAAATCTATATATCATAAGGAGATACCCGTATGAAAACATTTACCTGCAACGAATTGATACAAGCCCTCTCGGGAGAAGCCGCCGCAGAGGGTGAGATCCTTTTGCCCGATTATTGCCCCACGGTGATGAAAGTTGTCGGCGTTACCGCAACGCCGTTTTTGCGTTCGCAGACCGTGAGAGGGGACAGACTTTATGCCGACGGAAACGTTGAGTTTCGTATAGTTTACATTTCCGACGCCACCGAGGGCTTGCAGACCGTGAGCCACCGATTGCCGTTTTCGTATTCCGCGCAGGTCGGCGCTTCGGAAGAGAACGTTTTCGCAACCGTTTCGGCAAGCGTGGAATACCGCTCCGCCCGTGCGCTCAGCCCGCAAAAACTCTATGCCAAAGCGGCGGTGGTCATCTCCGCAAGCGTTTATGCGCCCGTTGCAACGGAATTGCCCGACGACGAAACAAAATCCCGTGCCGAACTGCTTAAAACGTCCGTTGATGTGACCGATGTGGTCGCATCCTCGACCCGCACGCTGCGTCTGACGGAAGATATCGACGCTGGCGACGCAAAAGTTGACAAAATGCTTCGCTTTGACGTTGAATTTTTCGAGACCGAGCAAAAGCCCGTAAACAAAAAACTTATTGTCAAAGCGGATATGCGGCTTTGCCTGACTTATGCGGACGAAAGCGGAAAAGTCGGAACATTCGAGACAAAAATTCCCGTTTCGCAGCTGCTTGATTTGCCCGGCTTTGACGAGAATTCGGAATGCCTGACGCGCTTTGACCTTTCCGACATAACTGTTTCGACCCGCCGCACCGAAAAGGAAAACGTGCTTTCGCTCGATGCGGAAGTGAACATAACCGCCGAATGTTTCAAAAACGAAAAAATCGAACTCGTCCGCGACGCTTTTTCGCTGACGGAGAACGCCGAGTGCGTAACAAAACCCGTCAATCTTCAATCCGTGCACAAAGTCAACGACACGGTTGAATTCAAAAACGATGTGGAACTTTCCGATTTTGCCGAACTCGTGGACGCTGCTGTCCGTCCGAGCGTTATGAGCGTTTCTTACGACGCGGAGCGCGGCGGTGCGGCAAGCGAGGGCGTTTTCGGGTGCGACATTATATATAAGAACACGGACGGGGAGATATGCTCCGTGGAAAAAGCCGTTCCGTTTTCGATTTTTACTCCGCTTAAAACAGCGCCCACCTCAATGAAAAGCAATTGCCGCCTTGTGATAACGTCGATAACAAAAACGCCGACGGCAACGGGCATTGAACTCCGAATTTCGGCGCTTCATGTCGGCTCCGTCATCACCGTTTCAACTCAAACCGCCGTTACGGACATAACGTTTACGCCCTGCGAAAAGAAGAAGAGCAGGGAACTTGTTTCATATATGGCGGAGGAGGGCGACAGCCTTTGGGAGATAGCCAAAAAATTTCGCGTCCCGCCGAAAAAATTAGCCGAACTCAACGGCATTGACGGCGACGCCGTTGAACAGCGCCGCATGATATTCATTGCGCCGTGAAAAGGCTTTTGTTGATATGCGCCGTCTGCTCTTAACTGTTTTTTATGGCGGCACGGGGGATTCAGGGAGATTTTACTTGATTGAAGAAAATAAGGGTATACTATGCGTATGCCCTTATTTTTTATTCTAATCCCTTAATTTGATATGTGTTTTAAGGGTATTTTCGCTTAAATCGCATTGATTTCCTTAAAAACAGGGTGATTTTAAGGGCATTTTGCTCATTAGAATGGAAAACGATTGTAAAAAACTGTTGTTGATTGTATCCGATGGGATACCGCAAGTATGCTCCCTTCTGTTTGAAAAGTCGGAAATAGTTCATAAATTAGTTTGAGGTTTCCTATTTACAAAAGCAAATATATGTGGTAAAATAACAAGGTACCGAATGTCGGTGCGCGGATATTCACCGTTCGCGCGTCCTGCATTGCGGCGAATAAATACGGAGGTGAAAGATATGCTGACAAAAGAGAAGAAGTCCGCTATTATCGAGGCGAACAAAATCAACGAAAAAGACACCGGTTCTCCGGAAGTTCAGATCGCGATTTTGACCGACAGAATAGTGACTCTTACGGAGCACTTGAAGGAACATCCGAAGGATTTCCATTCGAGAAGAGGTATGCTCAAAATGGTCGGACAGAGAAGAAATCTTCTCGGATATCTGAAAAAGAAAGATATTTCCAGATACCGTGCGATCATCGAGAAACTCGGTCTTCGTAAGTAAGAAAGAGTTAAAAACCAAGGAGCGTATCGCTTATGCTCCTTGGTTTTTGTTCGTATTTGAAGCATTAAAATTTGTTTATTTAAGGGATATCCGACTTGTTCGGCAAAGTCAGGTTTCGGCTTTGCGTGTTTCAGCAGTTATCCGGGAGCGCGAACTTTTCGCACTTCGGGACGACTGCTAAAAAGCAAGGCGGATCTCCCTCGAAAATATAATTTCAAAGGAGAAAAACATGGACATTTACGCTAATTACAAAGTGTTCAAGACCGAATTTGCGGGCAGACCCCTCGTTGTTGAGACGGGCAAGTTCGCAGGCCTTGCAAACGGTTCCTGTATGATAAGATACGGGGATACCTGCGTTCTCGCAACCGCGACCGCTTCCGCAAAACCGAGAGACGGAATAGATTTCTTCCCTCTCGCTGTTGACTATGAAGAAAAACTTTACTCTGTCGGAAAAATCCCCGGCGGCTTCCTCAAAAGAGAGGGTAAGCCCAGCGAAAAGGCTATTCTGACTTCGAGAGTTATCGACAGACCCATCAGACCCCTCTTCCCGAAGGACATGAGAAACGACGTCGTTATTTCCACGACCCCGATGGCTGTCAACAACGATTACTCGCCCGAGATAACCGCGATGAACGGCGCTTCCGTTGCCATCGCAATCTCCGACATTCCCTGGAACGGACCCATTGCGGGCGTCATCCTCGGCTATGTTGACGGCGAATACGTTCTTAACCCGACGCTTGAACAAAAAGCAAAATCGCAGATGATGGTCACCATCGCCGCGACCGAAGAAAAGATAGTTATGATAGAAGCGGGTGCAAACGAAGTGCCCGACGACATCATGCTCAAAGGTATCATCTTTGCGCATCAGGAACTGAAAAAACTCGTTCGCTTCATCAAGGACATCGCCGCAGAGATAGGCAAACCCAAGTTTGAATATCAGTCCTCCGAACTCGACCACGATATGTATGAGGACATCAAGTCTTTCTGCCTTGAAAAGGTTGAAAAAGCGCTTGATACCGACGATAAAGACGTAAGAGACGCCAACATGGCGGTCGTTGAAAAAGAAGTTCGTGAGCAGTTCGACGAAAAATATCCCGAATGCCCCTACGGCGAAGTTCTTTACAAGATTCAGAAAGAAATCGTCAGAAGATGGCTCTTTGACGACCACAGAAGAGTTGACGGCAGAGGACTTGAAGAGATCAGACCTCTTCATGCCGAAGTCGGCGTTCTTCCCAGAGTTCACGGTTCGGGTCTTTTCTCGAGAGGTCAGACGCAGGTTCTCACCATTGCGACCCTCGGACCCATTGCCGAAAAGCAGAAGCTCGACGGCGTTGACGAAGAAGATTCCAAGAGATATATGCACCATTATAATATGCCCGGTTATTCCGTCGGAGACGCAAAGTCCAGCCGCGGCGCGGGCAGACGTGAAATAGGCCACGGCGCTCTTGCCGAAAGAAGCCTTGAACCCGTTCTTCCCTCCGAAGAAGAGTTCCCGTATGCTATCCGTCTCGTTTCCGAAGTTCTTTCTTCCAACGGTTCGACCTCGCAGGGCTCCGTTTGCGGTTCGACCCTCGCTCTTATGGACGCGGGCGTTCCCATAAAGCGTCCCGTTGCGGGTATCAGCTGCGGTCTTATAACCAAGGACGACAAGTGGCTGACCATGGTTGACATTCAGGGACTTGAAGACTTCTACGGCGATATGGACTTCAAGGTTGCCGGAACCAAAAACGGTATCACGTCCATTCAGATGGATATTAAGATTGACGGTCTGACCTACGACATCATCGAAAAGGCGTTCGAACAGACCAAAGCGGGCAGAGAGCATATCATCGACGATATTCTTCTCAAAGCAATTCCCGCTCCGAGAGAAGAACTTTCTCCGTTTGCTCCGAAGATCATGTCCTACATGATCCCGACAGATAAGATAAGAGAAGTTATCGGCAGCGGCGGAAAAGTTATTCAGAGAATCGTTGCCGAAACCGGCGCAAAGATAGACATTGAAGACGACGGCTCCTGCCACATCTGCTATGTTGACAAAGCAAGCGGCGACATGGCTCTTGCAATAATCAAGACCATCGTTGAAGGTCCGCAGGTCGGCGCAATTTACACCGGCAAGGTTGTTAAGATAATGGACTTCGGCGCATTCGTTGAACTTGCTCCCGGCAAAGACGGACTTTGCCACATCTCCAAACTTGACAGCAAGCGCGTCAACAAAGTTGAAGATGTCGTATCTCTCGGTGACGAAATAACCGTAAAGGTTATGGAAATCGACCGCATGGGCAGAATCAATCTGTCGAGAAAAGATGCGATAAAAGACCTTATGAACGAAGATACGGAACTCATTTCCGCTCAATAATTCATAAAGCAATAAACAGATAGGGAACAGGCGAAAGTCTGTTCCCGTGTTTTTCCCCATATTGAAAAGCGGAGCGCGTGACGGCTCGAAATTCTTCTCAATGCCGCAAGATGATTGAATACGCCGCGCGAAATTGCCGCATGCGGCACGCTCATGGCTGTTCTCAAAACGCCGATACTGTCGTTTTGAGATAAAAGATTTGATGAACGAAGATACGGAACTCATTTCCGCTCAATAATTCATAAAGCAATAAACAGATAGGGAACAGGCGAAAGTCTGTTCCCGTGTTTGTGTGTAAATGACAGTTTGGGCAGCAAAAGTTATTTCCACTCTTTATTCAGCGCCGACCAATGTTTTTCAAAATTCGTATTTTCGGTTGCTGCAATAAACGGTTGTTTAAGAAACGCTTCAATCGTTTTTAGCACCGTTGCAAAATCATCTGTTTTTGTGTCAATTTTTCTGCTAAACATCTCCCATTTCTTTTGCATTGCTTGATTCTCCGCAAAAAGTATCACCTTTTCAAATCTGTTGCGGTTGAAATTGTGTCCGCGAGCTTCAAAGGTTTTTGAAAGGGCTTCGGTTAATATTTTTCCGTCAAAATCAAACCTGTCCGCAAGATAAGATATATCGCAGTAATCTTTCATTCTGCTTGAAAATTCCATCAAATCGAGAATCGCGTCAATTTTTTCGGCTACGGTTGTTTCAATGGAGTATGTATTTACTATCGGCGAGTCAAAACCGTTAAGTTGTGTCGGAATTTCTCTCTTTTTATGCTTTGGAACGATAACATCTCCGATACCTATATCAATTCCGAACGGCGTTCTCGTATTTTTTATGCGCGCTACAACGGAAGCCCCTATTCCTGCATATTTTTTTGTTATTGCTATGGGTAAAACTTCTTTGAGTTCGAATGTGATAAAATTATTTTCGCTCGGAACGGCAATTATCTCTTCCAAAACTTTTCGTATCTGCTTTGGTGTGTTCGGTATTTTGCGCAACAGGAAATCAACGTCAACCGTCACTCTGCTGTCAAACCCGGTTATTGAGTATATGAACAATCCGCCTTTTAGAACAAAATTTTCGGCATACCGTGATTTTTGCAATCTCCTCAAAAATTCCTCTTGACAAAAGAGCTGCAAACAAAGTTGATAACTTCTCCCGGTTTCTTTTGCCGTGTTTTTGAGCCGTGCAAGAACGGACGCTGCAACATCAGCCATTGAGAAGCACCTCCATCAGTTCGGTTACTTTTTTATGCACACGCAATTTTTTTGCGTAGTCAGAAAGATTGTTCAGGTTCTTTTTCTCATCTTTTGCGTATGCGTTAAGAGCCTTTGCAAATGTTTCGCTGTCTATTTTTTCTCGGTGTTTGAATATATCGCAAATGGTTCTTTCACGGTCGTAAATCGAGAAGCTTATACCGTTTTCCTCAGCCGTGACTTTGCCGAGTTCGTATATTCCGTCCGTTACATAATAAACTTTCAGCGGAACAGGCGAGACTTTGATTGTTTTTCTGGACGCAGAACGCGGTACGGCAACTGTTTTTACTCTTGGCATAAAGTCGCTGTAACCGTAATAAAAAAGCGCAGATTCCATACAAACAACGGATTTTGGAATGACGCTTGAAATTACTTGCTCATCACTTGATACAGGTTCGGAAGTAAGTGTATAGTACCCTCGGCTGATTCTTTTGATATATCCGTCGGCATACATTTTTTTTATAGACTGCCTTGAAACGCCGCCCTCTACAAGGTCCGCGACTTTTGCAATTCCGTTTTTGCTTTTTATAATACTCTCAACTATGATTTTTGAATTCATCGTCATTCACCTTTTGCGCTAAAAGATAACACAATGTGATATATTGTGTTTCTTTTGGTAGTATATCATATATTTTCAGACTTGTCAATAAAAAGGAGAGATTCAGATATACGAAATGCAAAGATACAAAAAACACACGTTTGTTTAAGTTCCATACAGATCCTTTATGTTTGTTTCTTCTCTTATTGTTTCCCGAAAACGTTTCTGTAATCTGACTGCTCGTCATGGACACTTGAAAAGGAAATATAGCAAAGCATTGAGTCTTTTTTCTCTGAATATTTTTAAGACCGAATATACACAGACTCTTTCAATATCACCGAGAAAACCTTTAAAATACCGTTCCAAAGGCGTTTTTTTCGGACAATATATCATGAACATATCGACATTTTGTCATGGACATCTTGACATCCCGTCATGGACATGGTAAAATGTCCATGACAGGACATTTGAAAGGTGAAGACCGTGGAAGAACTGCTGTGCGTGCTGGGCGGATATGTTGTCGGGAGCGTCAATCCGTCGTATATTATCGCAAGGATAAAGGGCTTTGACATCAGAACAAAGGGTTCGAAGAACGCGGGGGCGTCGAACGCCGTTATAACCATGGGCAAATGGGTCGGCATTTTTTCCGCGCTTTTCGATATTTTCAAAGCGTTTGCCGTAACACGGCTTGCGGAATACCTTTTCCCCGAATGCTCTCTCGCGTTTGCGTTGAGCGGTTCCGCGTGTATTCTCGGACACATTTTCCCCGCGCTGCTCGGCTTTCGCGGCGGCAAGGGGCTTGCGTGCCTTGCAGGGGTTCTTTTAAGTTTTGATTGGCGGCTGTTTCTTGTTTTTCTCGGCGCGGAAGCGGTCATTGTGCTTGTGACGGATTATATATGCTTTGTTCCCATGACTGCCTCTGTGGCGTTTACCGCCGTCTATGCCGTTTTGACGAAAAACGCGCTCGGAACTCTTGTGTTTACCGTTACCACGCTTGCTATACTGTTCCGTCATTTTGAAAACCTGAAACGCATAAAAAGCGGAGATGAAGCGCATTTCAGCCTGCTTTGGAAGCGGCAGGAAGAAGTGAAGCGCATAGGACTTGAAGAAGAGGACAGAAAGTGGCAGGCGCGGAATAAACATAAATAAATAGTTTAAAAATACCCCAAGGGGCTGTAAAAAAACGCAAGTTTTTTTACAGCCCCTTTTTGTTTGACTTTGTTGGGTTTATCTTATTATATAAGATGAGCGTTGCCCTAACCTTTTTTCTGCAAAACCGTCAACGCTTGCCTATTGCGCATTTACAACATGATTTTTTCAAATAAAACACCCCGAGGGCGGTATAAAACCGCCCTCGGGGTGTGCTTTTACAGGAGAGATCTGTTAGCGGACAACAGGACTTGTGCCTGTTGACTGTTGATATGTCATTCCCTTATACGCGTATACGGAAAAGGAAACTCTGTATTCATATCCTTTTATAATTGCGGAAGAATCGGTGCAGGTTCGTATCATTGTCGCCTCGTTTTCACCTGCGAACATTTGAGTGTCATTATAAACGGTCTTCCATTTTCCCGATTCATATCTTTGAATGTACATAAAAATTCTGATATCCGTAACTATGCTTTCGTCGCCGATCACGTTGACTACACCGGTCGCTTTGCCTGTTGAAAAAATTGTCAGATCAGCATCTTGATCCACAATATACTTGGCTCTTTCCATTGAGCGGGAACCCGTTAAAAATGTCATTTCATAAGCAAGACGCTGCTCGGGATCGTCAAGGTCGTATTGTGCGTCCGCTTTTGCGGAAGTCCCTATCGCGGACGCCGCAAAAATTCCTATCATTATTGCAATAACAAGTATTCCGGAAATATACTTTCTCATAAATTGCTCCTCCTAATTGTTTTTATATAAATTCCGAATCATGTCTATCACGGTTTCCGAAGAAATTTCGGAATCAAAAACATTTATCTTGTATATAAAGTTTTCGTCCTTCCATATATAGATATTAACATCCTCAAAGTATGAAACTACTATATCATTGTTTACAATAATATTCTGCGCGGTATCTTCTACGGAGAACTTTTTAGGTATGGTTGCGTCATACATATTTATACGCATTGCCTTTTCTTTTGCTCCGGATTTTATGAAAATCTCATATCGAGTTTCTTCATAGCAAGATGTATAATTCCTCCAACCTTTTATCTTTAACCCCTCGGGCAATTCAAATCCAAACTCTTGCGGGAGCGTTTCCTGTAGGTTAAGCGGTATTTCTTCGTCATTTGCCACCGCAATATTGTCGCTTTCAAGCTGTTTGCGCTCTTCATATCTTATCTCGTCAAGCGCATTGTCCGCTATCTTTTTAAGCGTATCGAGCGGAATCGCTTCGTCTGCGGTTAAACGGAACTCGTTGTAACCGTATATCCAAAGGAAAACGTTTTTGTTCTCAACTTTGTAATATGTTATATCCCACGGCGTATTCGCATATTCGGGGTCAATGTCTTGTGCATTTTCTGGTATGTACGGTTTTACCGAAGAAACCCGCTTTTGCTCAAAGGAGAACGTTTCATTTCCGTTTGAATATTCGAAATAATTCAAAGTATCGGTCTTTTTCTCCGAAACGAGTTCAAAGCCCTCTGGAACATAATACAATTTGAAATATGTATTGATTTTTTTGTTCTCCGCGTTTTCTTTGTCCTTGTCCGAGGAGAAATACTCCGTCCGTTCGCCGCCGAACAGACCCGATATAAAACTGAAAAGAGGTTCGCGTATAGCTTTGACTGAAAGGGGAACGGCGACAATGATGATGAACGTCAGCACGGCAATCAAAACGCGCCTTGGGATGCGATAAAAGACCATGTACCATTGCGGTTTTGCAAAAAGTTTTTCCATTTTTGCCTTGTGCTCTTCCGAAAACTCTTCCTGTGCGGGAGGAATGTCGTTTAAGTCGGGAATTCTGTCAAACATTCCCTGTGCAAGTTTTTTCATCAACTCCTTTTCAGTCATCAAAAATCACCCCTTTCAAAGCCTCGGCAATGATTTTTCGAATTCGGCAGATCCTCTGACGTACCGTTTGTTCCTTTATGTTCATCAGAAGACCTATTTGTCTGCAAGTCAAACCGTGAACAAAGTGCAGCATAAACGGCGTTTTCAACTTGTAAGGCAATTTTTCAATCACTTCAATCACCTCATCCAATGTCAGTTTATCTATAACGCTGTCTGCCAACTCGTCCAAGCTTTGCCTGAATTTTTGAATTTCGTCTGTCAAAAACATTACGGATTTTTCTTTATTCTTTTTTTCAAGTTTATCCAAACAAATACCGGCTAAAGTTGCGTAGAGATAATTCTTTATTTCTTTTGAGTCAACCTCATCCCCTTTTGGAGGCGGCAAAGCCATAATTATCCGACAGAAAGTTTGACTGACGGCATCTTCCGCATCCTGAAAGTTGCCGCTTCTGCCAAGTTTACCTATCGCATAAGTCAGTAAATTTTTTGAATACTTTTTATAAAGTTCCTCAAATGCCTTTTGGTCTTCTTCGTTGTTAATTGTTTGTAAGAATATACACAGCATTTAAAGAACACTCCTTCTTTTTCTTTGGGATTGATTATAGCACAGAAAAATGCCGTTTTCAAGAGGTTTTTCGATTTTTTTGTCCAAAAATAAATTTTACAAAAAGTTCACACGGATTTCTGTCACGTTTTTGATTTTTCGACCGTATTATATTATTATAGGCATTTTTTCTGAACCGGTATTTTGTGAATTTTTTGTAAAATAAGCAAAAATTCTGTCACGTTTTGCCGTTTTTTGCCGTATAAATAAGCAAAAGAGCAAAAAGCGGTTTCCGACGCTCTGTTCCGACAAAAAATCTTTCAAAAACAAATCTCTCCTTTTCTCTCTTCTTGCATTCCCCCAAACCCACTCCGTCATGACAGGCTGTTGAAAGATTTAATGCCGCAGGCAACCGAAAACCGTTTTCGACATCGCTGTTTTTGCCGTATTCTCTCTGTCGGCAGACGCACTGTATTTTCTCGGTCGGCAGATGCGCGTATCGGGAAAGTGCGGTACATAATTCTTATGACAGCCGAAAAAGGCTGCCGCCGAACAGAATGTCGGATAACCGTTTTTTCTCTTTGTATTATATAAAGGAGGTGTAATTGCCCTGCACCTGTACATTTTTATCCATAATCTTTTTATCAGAAAGGAAGCATGAAAAAAATGAATTTAACAAAGAAGTTTTTCAGAGTGATCGCATTCGTGCTGTTTGCGGTCATTGCTTTGCAACTGCCTGTGGTGGCTCTTGCACGGGAGTTGCAACCCGGAATAACAGACAATGCGATCTCGACCACATTGTCAGGTGACGACGCACACATATTATCGGAAGACGCGACTTTAAGAGACGAGTATACAAAACACTTCGTACTCTCGGACGGCAGTATGCTTGCCGCTTCATACAGCGTTCCCGTGCATTATTACAAGAACGATGAGTGGAAAGACATAGACAATACACTTGTTTCCGAAAATGCAAAAACGGGTTCGGATATCCGCGGCTTTGTCAACACCGAGTCGGGTGTGAAATACAAGTTTGCGCAGTCCTCTGCGGAAGCGGCGCTTCTTGAAATGACGGCGGACGGTTACTCCGTTTCGTGGGAACTTGTTGCAGACAAAAACACGGTTGCCGCAAGCGTGACCAATCCCGAAGAACAGAACGGCAACTCCGATGATGACATTTTGAACGGCAACAAGAACATTTCCTCCGTTAAATATATAAACATTCTGAACGATACAGACATTGAATATATTCTTCGCGGCAATGATGTAAAAGAAAACATCACGGTAAAATCCGCAAAAGATAACTATACATATTCTTTCAGAATAAGAGTGAGCGGTGCCGCACTTGTTTTAAAAGAAGACGGCTCAATCGACATTGTAAAGGGCGGCGAGACCGTTAAGACCATTCCTGCGGCGTTCATGACGGACGCGGCGGGCGCATACAGCGCAGACGTCGAGACAACGCTTGTTACGGAGTCCGACGGCGTATATATGCTTACCGTTACGGCGGACAAGACCTGGGTAAACAACGCGCAATTTCCCGTTACGATAGACCCGCAGCTGAACGATACGGACACCGTAAAATATACCGTTACCAAGACACAGTTGACGCAGAACGGCGGCGAAAATCTCGGCGACGGCGTGGTTTGGGCGGGACATTCCGCAGCCACGGACAAGAAAGCGAGATTCCATGTTTCCGTGCCTATAAACTATATGGTCGGCTTTGACGACTATATCATAAGCGCGAAAATAAATCTTGTAAGGAACTCTGCGTCCGACGGCAAGGGCAATGTTGTTATAGGGGCGTATGCCGCAACAACGTATTTTAACAAGAATAATGCGCATTACGATTCCGTCGGAATGTCAAACGTTTCGTCGGACAAAGTGCTTATAAACAACTCCGATACCGAAAACACGGTGTACGGTGTGGATATAACTTCCATAGTCCGTATGTGGATGAGAAACGAAAGCGAAAACAAGGGACTTGTCATTGACGCGGACAATGTAGGCGGCGCGGACGCGTATGCCGCATTTGACGCAGCAACAAGCGTTATAGCTCCCGCTTGCGTTATCCGCTATCGCAGCGCCCACGGACTTGTTGACGGATTTTCTTATTACAAAACATCGCTCGGTAACGGCGGTATAGCATACGTCAACAAAACCACCGGTAACCTCGTTGTTGTGCGTGACGATGTTTTATGCCTGCTCAACGGAAAAACAACAAACATCAGCGGAGTTTACAACAGCATTATGCCCGCTTATTTCTCCGGCAACAACGACTTTTACGGAACGCAGATGAAGTCCGGCAACGGCTGGAAACTGAATGTTCAGGAAAAGATAACGGGCATGGAATATTCAAATACAGGGCTTTATTACGAGGGCGAGATCCTGTATACCTACGTTGACGCGACCGGTGCAAAATATTATTTTGCGCTTGTCGAAAGAAACCCTCAAACAAATGAGTTCATAATGAAAGATACGGCAGGTCTCGGCATGACGTTGTCTTATCTCTCCGGAAGACAGCTGCAGGAAGACTTTATTCTTACCGATAAAGACGGAAACACAAAGTCTTTTGATGCTTCCGGTTATATGTTACGCGATAAAGAAAAGCAAGGTACGAAAGTAGAGATAACATATACCGGTACATATTATTCGACGAGGTGTATAACTTCTCTGACCGACATTTACGGAACAACAAATATCGAATATAACTCGGACAGAACCGTTAAATCCGTTACGGACCGTCTCGGCAATACAATAAATTATACCTATGACGCAAACGGGAATTTGATAAGCATTTCGGACGGCGAAGGAACACTTGTGACCTATGCTTACAACGGCACAAAACTTGTTTCCGCAGTCGATGAACAGAATCATATAAAAGTAACGTTCTCATATAACGGCGAGCTTATCTCCCGCATAGAATCATTCGATACTTCTTCCGACACGGAGTTTAAGACCGAAAGCACGTCTTTCTCTTTTGAAGACGGACGCTCCGTCATTTCTTTCCTTGAACGCGAAAAAGGCGAAGACGGACAGGTGGAAGAGGTTACATCCGAAGCTCTCAACTTTTTTGATGAAAGAGGAAGACTTTCCGCGCTGGTCGAGGACGGCAATGTTACGACTTATACCTACGACGACAATTCCGAGTTCTTTAACAACGTCAAAACCTCGGCTGCGTTTGACAATCTGAGCAACAATTTCCTGAGCGACTGTAACGGCTCTGCATATAACTTTACGGAATACGGAACGAACGCAGGCGGTTCCGTTGCTCTGAATACTTCTTTTGTATATACCGGCTCGGATTCGCTTTCCGTCACTTCTGCGGCAATCACGGATATATACGGATATGCCAAGACCATTATGGTTGGCGAAAGCGGAACGTATACTTTCAGAGCGTTCGCTAAGCCCGGCGATCTCACCGTTTCCGAATCCTCAGACGGCGGCGCCGCGCTCAAAATCATCAATAACACAACCTCTGCAAGTGCAATGTCCGAGTTTGTAAAGACCCCGACAGAAGCGGCAAACAATAACGGTTGGTCGCTTGTCAGCGTCAGCATTGAATGCGCTGCGGGTGACAGCGTAACGCTTATTGCGGGTATTGAAAACGCAACGGGCACAGCACTTTTTGACGGACTTAACTTTGACAAAGGCGAAGCAATAAGCGTAAACCTGCTTTCCAATAACGGTTTTGAAAACGGTCTTGACGGCTGGACTTCGACGGGCTTTACTGCCGATAATACCTCAAAAACCGGAACAAAAAGCATTATCTCTTCCGAAAACACTTCCGCAATTTCTTCCGCATTCACAACCGCATATATAGGACTTTCCGCGGAACGTTCTTTCACTCTTTCCGGTTGGGTAAAGGGCAATATAGTAAAGAATAACGGAACGGCATTTATCGGACTGAAAGCAAAAGTTTATTACACCGTTACAGAGAATGGCGTGTCCGAGCAAAAAACCGCAGAATACACCGTTTCTCCCTCTGTTTCTTCCGACGGCTGGCAGTTTGTTTCGACAACCTTCGTTCCTCCGCAGGCAGAAAACGGACAGACGGTCACGGTTGACCGTATTGATGTTTACGCGATAAGCGAAAACAACCTTTACCGAGTTTTGTTTGACGATATTTCCCTTGTTATGAACGCCGCCGAGTGTTATGAATATAATGAAAACGGCGATGTACTTGCGGAAGACGACTTCCTCGGCAACAAAACAAATTACAATTACGGTGCAGACGGCAGACTTTCCGCTACGGCAACCGAATATACTCAAACAAACTATGCGTATGACGACACGGCAAAGACGACCACACAAACCTCCGTTGTTTACGACGCACCCGTAACAGCGGAAACAAGAAATAAGATTTTCGAAAACATTTCCCGCTTTGACAGATACGACAACCTTATCTATATCAATGCAACGGAAATGCAAAGCGGGCTTTCCGAAATTTCAAGTTACGTTTATGACGATGATTGCAACAACATAATTTCGGAGACAGACTCTTCCGGAAATACGAAGAGTTATACTTACAATGACAACGGAAATAAAACATCCGAGACAAATGAAGCGGGCGTTGTTAAGAGATACGAATACAATGCCGACGCAAAACTCGAACTTGAATATACCGATGAAAACAACAACGAAGCGTTCGATGACGGTGAAAAGTATGTTTCATATACATACAATGCCAACGGTGCGCTGTCTTCAACGACCTCAAACAACAGCGAATATTCATACGTCTACGGTTCGGATGCCGAGACGATAAAGGCTGTTAAGATAGGCGATTTCACCGTTGTTTCGTATGAGTATAACGGCGACGACGTATCAAAAATAACTTATTCGAACGGCGATTATGTCTCATATACTTATACCGCAAACGGCGATAATGACAAGATTCGTTATTACTCGGCTGACGACACCTTGGTATATGAGATAAGCTATACTTACAATTCAGACGGCATGCCTTTGGATATTGTAAACAGTTCAGCAAAATCAAGATATCATTTTGTCTACAATGAAGAAGACGATATAGAAAAAATTGAATTTATTTCCGATAAAACCGAACCGCAAACCGTAATTGCTGTTTTCCAGACATCATTTATCGGTGTTGAAATACCCGGAAACTTCATTTCTTTCGGAAACGTAAAACTCGAATATACGGAGACTTCGGACGAAAACACCTCGACCGTTACTCTCAAAAACACGTTTGACGCAACTTCTCCCGAAGATATTCTTTCGATAACGGAAACAAGGGACACTTTCAACAGAGTATCTTCCGATACTGTTTCCGCCAACGGTGCGGTTATTTCGAGAACTTATGAATATGTGAACGGAAACGTTGAAAATACCGATACTTTGACGGAAAAAGTCGAGCGCATCGTTTACAGCGACGGAACTGTTCTGAAACATGAGTATGACGCTCTTGACCGCATAGTCGCAATAAGTGCGGGTACGACCGACAGCAACTCTTATGCGGCGAAAGAGGCGTATGTTTACGATATTCACGGACGCCTTGTCAGAAACGACAGCGCGGATATAAACAAGACATTCGTCTATGAATACGACAATAACGGCAATATTCTTTCGAAAAAAGAGTATGCTTATACCACGGGCAACATCACTCAAAGTACCCCTCTTTCAACCGTGAATTACACTTATACCGATTCCGTTTGGAAAGATAAGATGACCTCTTATAACGGAACCGCCATCACTTACGATAATACGGGAAATCCGCTTTCTTACAGAGACGGTCTTGCTTTCGGTTGGTGCGGACGCAATATGACATCTTTGACCAACGGAACGACCTCCGCTTCCTATGAATACAATGAAGACGGCATACGTCTTTCCAAGACCGTAAACGGCGTGACGACGGCATTTGTTCTTGACGGACGTAACATCGCGGCAAACGCAAAACTTACGGATAACGGCGTGGAATATGTATATTTCTACTACGATGCGGCGGGAACTCTTGTCGGAATGAATTATCGCGGCAACGATTATCTTTACAAGAAAAACCTGCAAGGCGATATTGTTGAGATATGGGGAACGGAAGACGGTACGGATAATCATGCTTTCAGACGCCTTGTCGAATACAAATATGACGCATGGGGTAAGCAGATTGCCGTAAATGACCTGACCGCTTCCGATTTCAAACTCGGCGAAGTCAACCCATTCAGATACAGAGGTTATTATTTTGACACCGAGTCAGGTCTGTATTATTTGCAGAGCAGATATTATGACCCCGTAACCGGCAGATTTATCAATTCCGACGCGCCTATGACCACAATGCTCAGCGCAGGCAACTTGTACTGTTACTGTTCGGATGACCCCGTTAACAAAACAGACGCAAGCGGTTATCTTGATTGGGATATTTCATACGCAATGCGGGCATTTTATCATGTTGCGGGTAAGGACTACCTGTCCAATTTGGAACAGGTCATCTACGACCTTAACGGCGACGGTGTTGTGGATATCACTGATGCGATGATTCTTTTCTATTACGTTGCCAAGAAGGATATGAATGCCAGAGCCAGAATCAGATATATCAATCAGCATGCAAGAAATCCTTATCACAGAGATGATGATTGGGGAAAATATTACAATTGGACTTCCACCTGTGCAATGGCAGCTTTGTCAATGTCTTTGCAGGGAATGAATTATCCTATATGGAAACCAAAAGATATAATTGCGTCTCAAAGTGGAAGTGTTCGCTTTAATAATTACTATTTTAACAAAAGCATCAAGATAGATGTTAAGCGTGTAAATTTTAGTAAAAGACAAGAGATAGATGAGATAAAAAAATGCCTTGACAGAGCACGTAAAAGTCCGCGATTGTTTGGACTTCCAATTTGCAGTTACAAAGCATTTGATCATTGGGTTCTCGTTTGCGGTGTGGATGCAAAAGGAAATTATGTAATTCTCGATCCCGGTATACCAAATCATTTAAGAATGAAACCCGGTGGTTTTTACTCGATTAAAACCCCGTTTCGCTGATTCTTTCGAATGTTGGCTGTTTTGCATAAAAAGCAATGCAAAAAAAATGTCTGATTTTGCGCTGTAATTTTTGCAAAAACAGTTGACAAAAGTTCATGTTTGTGATACACTTGCATTGACGAGGTTCCGAAAAAAAACTTTTCGGAACACTCGGGCAAGTGTGCCTGCAAAACATTAAATCGAAAAAACGCCGAAAATTTCAATTCAAACATTGAATTTATCGCGTTTTTTACAGAGATTTTTTCATTTGTGCACACAAAAATAGGAGGTATTTGAAATGAAAAAACTTTGTTCCCTGCTTCTCGCCGTTATCATCGTTGTCGGCTTTGCGCTTCCCGCATTTGCGGAGGAGTCAAAATCGTCAACAAATGTTTTTGAGGGCGTTTTTGATACGGAAGGATATCCGCACAAGGACTGCTATGTCAACGACAATCCGAATTTTGACGGCGTGGAAGTTCCCGATGATATTAAAGAGACCATAAAATATCTTGTTAAATGGAATATAATGACACACCTGGCTTTTTATGTCAGCGCTTTTATTCCGGGAGAAACCTATGATGAAATTTTGGGTGATGTGTTGACTCCGTTCAAGCCCGCTATGAAAAAGTTCCCCGACTTCAAGTCCATGTATGATTTTTTGTCTTCCGTATATACATACGATGTTGTTGAAGCGTTTTTTGAACGTGGATTGTTCACAAATAAAAACGGCGAACTTATCGGTTATTCCAACAGAGTGGGCGGCATGGGCGACTATTCCGATTACAGCGTTTACAATGTAACGGTTGTCAAATATACGGAAGATCATCTTATTTTTGAGATTTCCGTTCCTCAGGACGAAGAGTATTTCGGAAAAGACTGTATATACAAAATCTATCATGATGCTATAAAGGAAAACGGTCAATGGAAGTTGACGGATATTTTCTTTGAAACCTACGGTCCCGATGGTCCCGTTTTTAAATACGGTGAAACAAAGTGTTATCTGAATACTGCCGAGCCCTCTGACTATGATAATATCCTTTACGGAATTTTAAATTCAAGTTACAATGACGAAGACGGATATTATGTGCCCACCATTCCGAAATTCAGCGGCGTGGAAGTTTCCGAATATATGCAGCAGCGAATCAAGGATCTGATAGACTTCAACACGCTTGCCGTTAAATATCTTTTCCTTGACAGACCGCAGTTCCCCGAAACAAAGGATAATACCAACACGGACGCGGATTATTCTGCAAGAATAGATATTCAGGCATATCCGACATATTCCGCTTTCAAACAGGCGGTATCCACAAGATATACCGATGAGATAGTGAACAAACTTTTCGGCTTGGGACTTTATTCCACCGATGACGAAGATGTTCTGATGTTCTATCCGAACAGAGGAAAAGAGTTCAAAAACAATATCAACTATAAGGATTACAAGGTCAACGTTGTCAGTATGGACAGCGCAAAGCTTGTTTTTGATGTTACCGCGGCATCTGAAACCGACGGCTCCGCACAGGTTATTCGCTACGAGGCGGCTAACAAGGGCGGTATCTGGAAGTTGACAAATGTTTGGTATCAGGGCTTTGCTTCCGAAAGTGAAGTTCAGTCTGTCGGATATTTCCAAACGTCCAATACTCCCGATACGTCTGATTCTTCCGGCGTTGTGTTCTATATCACGGCTGCGATAATTGCCGCTGTCGGAATAATCTTTGTTATTTCGAAAAAACGCTTTGCGTATAACGCGTAAATTTAGTATACTTGATCCAAGCATCAATCAAGTATTTTTGGCGTACTTGATGTATTATTAATATATTGCTGTATGTCCTTCCTTTTGAAACGGGCGGACGCCGTAAGGCGTCCGCCCGTTTTTTGTGGTCTATTAAGGCATGTGTTTTGTGAATTTTTTGTAAAATAAACAGTTTTTTTGTCACGTTTTGCCGTTTTTTGCCGTATAAATAAGCAAAAGATCAAAAAGCGGTTTCCGACGCTCTGTTCCGACAAAAAATCTTTCAAAAACAAATCTCTCCTTTTCTCTCTTCTTGCATTCCCCCAAACCCACTCCGTCATGACAGGCTGTTGAAAGATTTGCTGCCGCAGGCAGCCGAAAAACGTTTTCGGCATCGCTGTTTTTGCCGTATTCTCTCTGTCGGCAGAAGCGCCGTATTTTCTCGGTCGGCATACGCGCGTATCGGGAAAGTGCGGTACATAATTTGCAGGACAGCCGAAAAAAGGCTGCCGCCGAAAAGAATGTCTGATAACCGTTTTTTTCTCTTTTATATTATATAAACGCGGCTTAATTGCTCTGCGCGAAATATCCGCGAAGATTTCGGGATACCGGAAAATGAATACGACAACCGTTACAGGGTTACCCGTATGTCTTCCGGCACGACGGATATAATTTACGAATACATGAACGGCGCTTTGTCGAAAGTTAAGACGTATGCCGAAAACGACAACGGTACGGCTTATGAAGAGTACAATCATACCTATGACGTATTCGGAAATCAACTTTCCGTTTCCGTCGGAAATATGGCTCTTTCGACAAATACTTATGCTCCGAACAACGGAAAACTGACATCAAGCACTTACGGCAATGGAACAAGTATAAATTATGTTTACGATAATCTTGACAGAATTGTATCCCTGCGGTATAATAATAACGAACAGACGGCGTTCAATTATACCTATAACCGTTTCGGCTCGGTTTCCGCTATAACGGATACCGCAAGCGGAATTGCGAAGATATATGACTACGATACCGTAGGCAGACTTATCTCCGCAAGAACGGAAAACGGTACAAACGACGTTTTCAGAACGCATTATACTTATGACGGACTTTCCCGCCTTGACACGCTGAAATACGTTTATTCTACCGCTGCGGGAACGCGGTATACGCATGAATACAGCGCGACTTACGGAGAAGACAGCAGAGTAAATACGTTCGGACTTAACGGAATCTTCTCCATAACCCCGACCTTTGACGGGCTCGGAAGACAGTCAAGCAGAGTTCTGAAAAACGGCTCGGGTGCACAGGTCGAAAAGGAAGCGTACACCTTCACCGCGGGCGCGGGCGGAGCCAATGCTACAACAACCCTGATTGATTCCGTCACATATTACGGAGCGGGAACGACGGGCACGCAGTATTCGTATGAGTACGACAAGAGCGGCAACCTGACAAAGATTAAGAAAGGTACCGCAACGCTTCATACATATACTTATGACAGCCTCGGACAGTTGACTTCTTGGTATAATGCCGCAACGGATAAAACCGTGCGTTACGGATATTACAAAGGCGGAAACCTCAAAAACATTTATGACGGGGAAGATACTGTTTCGTTTGTCTATAACAACGGCGACGGAATAGCCGACCGCCTTATGGTATATGACGGTCAGTTGCTGTCTTATGATGATATAGGCAATCCGCTCAATTTCCGTGACGGCATTTCCATGACATGGAAAAACGGAAGACAGCTGGCTACGCTCACAAACGGGCAGACATCCGCAAGCTATGATTACAACGAAAGCGGCATAAGAAACAAAAAGACCGTCAACGGCATAACTACGACTTACCAGCTTGACGGCTCGAAGATAGTAAGCGAAAACAGAAACGGAACCGTTCAGTCGTATTTCTATGACGAAAACGGAAGCGTTCTCGGCATTACTTACGGCGGCGAAAATTACTATTTCCGCAAGAACTTCCGAGGCGATGTTCTCGCAATTCTGAATGCTTCGGGCGAAGTCGTGGTAGAATATTCTTACGACCCATGGGGCAATATTCTTGCCGTGACCGGTTCTCTTGCTTCGACTCTCGGCGCGGATAACCCATTCCGCTATCGCGGTTACTACTACGATACCGAATCTTGCTTCTACTACCTCAATTCGAGATACTACGACGCAAAGGTCTGCCGGTTCGTCAATGCGGATAATGTCGTCCCTGGGGTAAGAAGTGATGTTCGTGGATATGATTTATATACATATTGCTTCAATAACCCGATTAATATGAGAGATCAATCAGGTAATTGGCCATCTTGGGGACAAATTTTTGCTGCTGTGGCAACCGTTGCCGTTGCTGCCGTGTTTGTAGCCGCAGTTGTGGCTTCGGCTGGTGCAGTTGGTGTTGCTGCCGGAGTAGCAGCTGCAAGCTTGGGTGCAACAGGGACTGTCGTCAGTGCTGCAATTACGGTTGGAACAGTTGGTATTTATGCGGTAGCTGCAGGAATAGGTGCATGTGCACTGAGTAATACAGGCGAGATCCTTACAGGGACAAATGTTATTCGTGATGGATTGATGGGGGGAGATCAAGAAGCATACGATACCGTCCAAACAGTTCTAGGCGTTGCCGGTAGTGGCGCTGTTATGATTGGTCAGACGAATCCTGGGGTCACAGGAAAAGCCGCAAAACCGAGTGAAAACGCAAAAAAAGTACATAAGGTTTCAACAACAGGAGAATCAAATACCACATTTGATAAACTATATGGTAATAGTACAGGAGATTTTCAGAGAACATATTACGACTCCAACGGAAAAGTCAGTCTTCAAATTGACTTTACATATCATAACGATCCTTCAACGCATAGTAATCCTCACCTACATACTTGGGGAACAGCCGGTCGAGGAGTACAAATTAATCTATGGTATTTGAGGTGACGGTCGTGAACATATTGGAAATAGATAACTATTTGAAAAAGCATTTTTCCTTGATGTTCAAATACGGTTCCGAATATTATTCTCTCAAAAGATATAAATCACGCTTTTGTCCGAAATACAGTTTCATCGCCACAGATGAGCCGCCTGTCGAGCGAAAGTCGTTGGAGGAATTATGTGCGCAAGTGTATGTCGGGAAGAATATACCTTTGAGCGAGGTTGTCATACATATTGAAATTCCCGATTGGAATAATCCTGATTGGGAATCATACGAAGCAATCAGGCACATTGCGGTTGTATACAGGGATGAAATTCATTTTTCGTATCAAGAAAAGACTTATTGGATAGCATACTCCGTTGACGGTACTGCCCATTTAAGTGATGACGACGGACGTACGCAAACTTTCAGCTCTTGCCGAGATTTGTTTGCAAATGCACAAATTGGCGGAAAGTCTCTTGCAGAGATATGGAAAAATGTAGTTGTTGATTCTTATTGATATTTAAAAATGGTGTTTCGTAAATTTTAAAAGTTAAATTGATAAAACTCCGAGGCGGGTTCGCCCGCCTCGG
>ERZ827520.1117-NODE-1117-length-34317-cov-10.589662_pt1 | contig 34317 bp, 34 predicted proteins | sample MGYA00519581_ERZ827520 | MGnify/ENA primary metagenome ERZ827520 (study PRJEB31778, sample SAMEA3449339) | human gut metagenome | biome: human gut; feature: human-associated habitat; material: faeces | place: United Kingdom | collected 2010/2012 ...
ACGATGACCGACTGCTCGGAGGCGCAGATCATGCCGTTGTCGAAGGTCTTGGAATGGATGATCGAGTTGACGGCGAGCAGGATGTCGGCCGATTCGTCGATGACGGCGGGCGTGTTGCCGGCGCCGACGCCGAGCGCGGGCTTGCCGGAGGAGTAAGCCGCCTTGACCATGCCGGGGCCGCCGGTGGCGAGGATGGTATCCGCCTCTTTCATAATCAGGTTGGTCAGCTCGAGCGAGGGCACGTCGATCCAGCCGATGATGTTCTTCGGCGCGCCGGCGGCGACGGCCGCGTCCAGCACGACCTTGGCGGCCGCGATGGTGGAGGCCTTTGCTCTCGGGTGCGGGCTGATGATGATGCCGTTGCGGGTTTTCAGCGAGATGAGGGTTTTGAAAATGGCCGTGGAGGTGGGGTTGGTCGTCGGGATGACGGCCGCGATGAGGCCGAGCGGCTCGGCGATCTTCTTGACGCCGAACGCCTTGTCCTCTTCGATAACGCCGCAGGTCTTGGCGTTCTTATAGGCGTTGTAGATATATTCCGCCGCGTAATGGTTCTTGATGACCTTGTCCTCGACGACGCCCATGCCGGTCTCCTCGACCGCCATCTGCGCCAGCGGGATGCGCTGCTGGTTGGCGGCGAGCGCGGCGGCCTTGAAGATCTCGTCTACCTGCTCCTGCGAGTAGGTGGCGAATTTCGCCTGCGCCTCTCTGACCTCGGCAATCTTTCTTTCCAGCGTCTCCGCGCTGTCGACTGTGTAGTTCTTCTGCATAATCTCCCTGATCCTTTCAAAATGTCTATGATGATTTTCTTTTTTTCGTGTGTGTCAGCCGTTCAACCGCTGCGAGAGATGGTTGCACAGCAGCGCCAGCGAGGACGCCATATTTTCGTTCTGCACCAGAATGCCCTCGGGCACGCGCAGCACCGTCGGCGCGAAGTTCCAGATCGCGCGCACGCCGGCCTCGACGAGCCTGTCGCAGACCTCCTGCGCGTGGGGCGCGGGTACGGTGATGATGCCGATGTGCAGCTTCAGCCGCTCGGCGATGCCGGCCATCTTCTCCGGCGGGAATACCGTGATGCCGTTGAAGGTGGTGTTCCATAGCGACGGGTCGCTGTCGAACGCGGCGATGATCTCCAGCCCGTACTGCTTGAAGCCCACATAGGACATCAGCGCTTTGCCGAGATGTCCGGCGCCCACGATCACCGCGCTGTTGATGTTGTCATATCCCAAAAAGCGTTCGATGTCGGCCTCCAGCTCGCTGATGCGGTAGCCGACCTTCGGCTTGCCGCCGCTGCTGATGAGCGCGAGGTCCTTGCGCACCTGCACCTGATTGAGCCCGAGCGCGTCGGCGATCGTCGTCGCGGAAATATACGGCTGGTCGCCGCCCTTCTGCTCACGCAGATAACCGAGATACAGCGGCAGCCGCGCCAGCGTTTTTTTGGATATGGGATCGCCGGTCAATCGTTTTTCCTCCCTTCCTATTTTACACCTTTATCTTACCATATACAAGAGGAAAAAAGCAAATATAAAAAAGTTATATCGATATAACAATATCGATATAACTTTATCGGAACACACAAAAATCGGAATTCAAAACAGCTCTTCTCGTACAGAACGTAGATTTTCGACAAAAAGGCGCTGAATTTTTTTGTGTCCGGCGCCGGCGGGGTAGATGAGATGGTCGCAGTACAGCTCCTCGTTGTCGGCGCAGTCGGCCTGGATGAGTCCGTAGCAATCGAGCAGCTCGCGGGGCATCGGAGAGACCCACATGTAGGTGCTGCGGCATTTGCGCAGCAGGTCGAACTGGCTGCCGCGCTCGTAGACGCGGATTTTCTTGCGGCCGGCAGACGCAGACAGGCGGCTTTTCTGCTTCGTCATCGGCAGAAAGGGGACGGTCAGGTCGCCGTGGACGATTTCGATGTAATCCTCCAAATCGGCGCGGCGGATCGACGGGCGGTCGGCCAGCGGGCTTTTTTCGGAGAAGAGCAGGCGGTATTTGTATTCGAGCAGCAGCTCGTGCGCCAGTCCCTTTTCGCTCAGCAGCGAGAAGAAGTACTTTTCGGTCTCCTTCGGGCAGCGGATGACGCCGAGCGCGCTCTCGCCCTCGGCGACGTTGGTGATGGCGGCGACCGAGTTGGTCTCGCAGAAGTCGATGTCCATCCCGCCGGCCATATCGAGATGGTTGACGAAGCGGGTGAAGGCGTGCGCGATATAGCTGGCACGCGGCACCGAGACCGAAAGCGCCTGCGTCGACTGCGCCGCCGCGAGGAAGGCGGCGTCCATCTCGTCGATCTGTGCGAGCAGCTCGCGCGCGCGCTCAATCAGCTCGCGGCCCTTCTGCGTCGGCTCGATGCCCTTCGAGGTGCGCTTGAAAACGACGAACCCGAGGGTCGATTCAAACTCCTTGATGGCTTTGGAGAGGTTCGGCTGGCTCATATACAGGTTTTCCGCCGCCTGCGTGATCGAGCCGGTGCGGGCGATTTCCACGGCGTATTTCAGATGTGTGATATTCATTTGCATACCCGCCTTTCTGTATCCGCTGGGGTTCGGGCGCGGCCGATACAGCCGGCTGCCGGACGTCCCGCTTCTGTCCGGGCGGCCGTCCTTTTGAGCGGCTGTTTCCTTTTTTCGGCATCATTTTAGCAAATTTTCAAGTCTTGCTTATGAGCGTACTTAAAACTTTTTATGGACGTGAGAGCAAATCCCATCCCCGCGTCCCCGCGGCAGTTTCTGCCGCGGGGGCGCGGGGCGGGGCGAGGAACAAGGCCCGGCGCGGGGCCGGGCCTTACCGATTTCGGCTTCAGCAGACGACGACGCCCTCGAAGGCCAGCGCGGTCTCGCCGGTGAGCGTGACGCCGTCGGGCGTGTAGGAGACGATCAGGTCGCCGCCGCGCACCTTGACGGTGATGTCCTCGCCCGCGTCGCAGTAGCCGTTTTCCACCGCCGCGACGACGGCCGCGCAGGCGCCGGTGCCGCAGGCGAGCGTTTCACCGTTGCCGCGTTCCCAGACGCGCATCTTGAGCGTGCGGCGGTTGACCACGCGCACGAACTCGGCGTTGACGCGCTCGGGGAAGATGTCCGCGTTCTCGAACTGCGGGCCGACCGTTTCGACATCCACCGCGTCCACCCGGTCGCAGAACACGATGCAGTGCGGGTTGCCCATCGAGACGCAGTTGATGCGGTATTCCCTGCCGCCGATGACAACCGGACGGTCGAGCACCGTCGGGCCGGCGAGGGTGACGGGCACCTCCGACGGGTTCAGCGACGCTTTGCCCATCTCGACCGAAACGCTGCGCACCTCGTTGCCGTAGGTGTAGACCCGCAGCGTCTTGACGCCGCTGGCCGTTTCGATCTTCATTTTTTCCTTTTTGACGAGCTTTTTGTCGTACAGATACTTCGCCACGCAGCGGATGCAGTTGCCCGCCATGCGGCCCTCGCTGCCGTCGCGGTTGAAGATGCGCATTTTGGCGTTGGCGACGGTGGATTTTTCAATCAGCACGATGCCGTCGCCGCCGATGCCGCGGTGCCGGTCGCAGACGCGGATGGCCAACGACTCGGGGCTGGTGATGCTGCCGTCGCGGTTGTCAAAATAGATGTAGTCGTTGCCGCTGGTCTGCATCTTGGAGAAAGCGATTTTCTGCCGCTCGGCGCGCAGGTCGTTGATGTCGATGAGCTCGGTGTTGAACAGGCTGTATCGCGAGGCGGCGATGTCCGCGAGCGCATTGGCCGTGTCCAGCGAGGTCACGCAGGCCACCGAGGACAGGAGCGCCTGCCGGTGCAGCGTGATGTAGTCGTCGTACGCGCTGCGCGAGGACGCGCCCGTGTAGACGATGAGACCCAGCTTGTTCTCCGCCAGCAGCCGCAGTTCGCTGTCGTCGTCGCCGAGCTTGTTGACGACCGTCACGTCGATGCCCAGCGCGGCGATGGCCGCCGCCGTGCCCTTCGTGGCGTAGATTTTCATGCCGAGGTCGTCAAGCTTCTTGGCCAGCGTCACGATTTCGTACTTGTCGTTGTCCGAAACGGTGATGAACACGCCGTTGCGGCCCTCCCGCTCGTCGCTGCCGACGGCGAAGCCGGCCGCGGACATGCCCTTATAGAGGGCCTCGGTCAGCGTGCGCCCGATGCCGAGCACTTCGCCGGTCGATTTCATCTCCGGCCCGAGGGCGGAGTTGACGTCCGATAGCTTCTCGAACGAGAACACCGGCACCTTGACCGCCACATAGGGCGGGATTTTGTACAGGCCGCTGCCGTAGCCGAGGTCCTTCAGCTTCTCGCCGAGCATCACGCGCGTGGCGACGTCGACCAGCGGCAGGTTGGTCACCTTGCTGATGTACGGCACCGTGCGCGAGGCGCGGGGGTTGACCTCGATGACGTACAGCTCGTTGTCCGAGATGAGGTACTGGATATTGACCAGCCCCTTCGTGCCGAGCGATTTGGCCAGCTTGCAGGACGAGTCCTCGATGGTCTTAATCATCTTGTCCGAGATGTTCTGCGGCGGGTAAATCGCAATCGAGTCGCCGCTGTGGACGCCGGCGCGCTCGATGTGCTCCATAATGCCCGGGATGAGCACGTCGGCGCCGTCGGAGATGACGTCCACCTCCAGCTCGATGCCGCTCATATACTTGTCGATGAGGACGGGGTTCTCGATGCCCTGCGAAAGAATGATGTCCATATACGCGCGGACGTCGTTTTCGCCGTAGGCGATGGTCATATTCTGCCCGCCGATGACGTAGGACGGCCGCAGCAGCACGGGGTAGCCGATGCTTTCGGCGGCCCTGAGCGCCTGCTCCATCGTCTTGACGCCCAGTCCCTTCGGGCGCTTGATGCGGAACTTGCTCAGCAGCCTGTCGAACCGCTCGCGGTCCTCGGCGGTGTCGATGCCCTCGGCCGAGGTGCCGAGGATGCGGATGCCCTTGGCGTCGAGGAACTTGGCCAGCTTGATGGCCGTCTGCCCGCCGAAGGCGACGACGACGCCGATGGGGTTTTCGGCCTCGATGACGCCCCAGACGTCCTCCTTGGTCAGCGGCTCGAAGTACAGCCGGTCGGAGACGTCGAAGTCGGTGGACACCGTCTCGGGGTTGTTGTTGATGATGATGACCTCGTAGCCCAGCTTGCGGAGCGTCTGCGCGCAGTGGACCGAGGAGTAGTCGAACTCGATGCCCTGCCCGATGCGGATGGGGCCGGAGCCTAAGACGATGATCTTTTTCTTACGCTTTTTGGACGCGGCGATGTGCGCCCGCGCCTCGCAGTAGTCGTCGTAGCAGGAGTAGAAGTAGGGGGTGGCCGCCGCGAATTCGCCCGCGCAGGTATCGACCATCTTATAGGACGGCAGGCGGGGGCTGCGGATTTTCTGCCCCGAGAGGGCGGCAATGCTCTCGTCGGTGAAGCCGAGCTTTTTGCCGCGCAGGTACAGCTCGTCCGTCAAATCGCTCTTGGCCAGCAGGGCCTCGTAGTCGGCGAGGTTTTTGAGCTTGTGGATGAAGAAAAGGTCGATCTTCGTGACCGCGTTGATTTCCTCGGGCGAAACGCCCTCCTTGAGCGCCTTGTAGACGGTGAACAGCCGCAGGTCGTCGGCCACGGAGAGCCGCGCGCGCGCGTCTACGCCGTCCAGCAGCGGGCTGGAGAGGGTCTGCATCCCGATCTCGGCGCCGCGCACGGCCTTCATCAGCGCCTCCTCGACGCTCTGGCCGATGGCCATCGCCTCGCCGGTCGCCTTCATCTGCGTGCCCAGCAGGCGCGAAGCCTTCACGAATTTGTCAAACGGCCATTTCGGCAGCTTGACCACGATGTAGTCGATGGCCGGCTCGAAGCAGGCGTAGGTCGTGCCGGTCACGTCGTTGCGGATTTCGTCGAGCGTGTAGCCGAGCGCGATTTTGGCCGTGACCTTGGCGATGGGGTAGCCCGTCGCCTTGCTCGCCAGCGCGGACGAACGCGAAACGCGGGGGTTGACCTCGATGACGGCGTATTCAAAGCTGTCGGGATTGAGCGCGAACTGGACGTTGCAGCCGCCCTCGATCTGCAGCGCGGTGATGATGTCCAGCGCCGCTTTGCGCAGCATGCCGTACTCCCGGCTCGAAAGCGTCATCGCCGGCGCGACGACGATGCTGTCACCGGTGTGGATGCCGACGGGGTCGACGTTTTCCATGCTGCATATGGTGATGGCGTTGCCCTTGGCGTCGCGCATCACCTCGAATTCGATTTCCTTCCAGCCGGCGATGTACTTTTCAATAAGCACCTGATGGATGGGGGAGAGCGCCAGCCCGTTGGCGGCGATGGTCTCCAGCTGCGCGCGGTCCATCGCCGCGCCGCCGCCCGCGCCGCCGAGCGTGAAGGCCGGGCGCACGATGACGGGGTAGCCGATGCGGTCGGCGATGGACAGGCAGGTTTCAAGGTCCTCCGCCGTGTCCGACGGGATGCAGGGCTGGCCGATGGAGGCCATCGTGTCCTTGAAAAGCTGGCGGTCCTCCGCCCTGTCGATGGCCTCGGCGTTGGTGCCGATGAGGCGCACGCCGTGCTTTTCGAGGAAGCCCTCCCGCGAAAGCTGCATCGCGATGGTCAGGCCGGTCTGGCCGCCCAGTCCGGCGAGCAGGCTGTCCGGCTTTTCCTTGAGGATGATGCGCTCGACCGTCTCCTTTTTCAGCGGCTCAAGATAGATTTCGCTGGCCATAGACTTGTCGGTCATAATCGTGGCGGGGTTGGAATTGACCAGCACCGCCTCGATCCCCTCGGATTTCAGCACGCGGCAGGCCTGCGCGCCGGCGTAGTCGAACTCCGCCGCCTGTCCGATGACGATGGGGCCGGAGCCGATGACGAGCACTTTTTTGATCGATGTATCCTTAGGCATTGCAAACCCTTCCTTTCCTTCAGCGCGCGCCTGCGAGCTTATCGACGAAAGTGTCGTACAATTGCGCGGTGTTCAGCGGGCCTGCCGATTCGGCGGGGCGGAACTGCACCGAAAACGCGTCGAATTTCGTATACGTCACGCCCTCTGCGGTGCCGTCGTTGGCGTTGAGGAAGCTGATTTTGCCGACCTGCGCGGGGATGCTGTCGGCGGCCACGGCGTAGCCGTGGTTCTGGGACGTGACGACGGTGCGGCCGCTTGCCTGCTCGGTCACGGGCAGGCTGGCGCCGCGGTGCCCGTAGGGCAGCTTGAACGTGTCGCCGCCCGCGGCCAGCGCCAGCAGCTCGTGGCCGAGTCCGACGGCGAAGAGCGGCGTTTTGCCGCAAAGCGCGCGCACCGTCTCGATGCGCTGCGGGCTGATTTTGGGGTCGCCCGGCCCGTCGCCGAGCAGCACGCCGTCCGGCCGGTCGGCGAGGATGGCCTCGGCCGGCGTGTCCTGCGGGTAGACCGTGACCGCGCAGCCGCGGCTTTGCAGCTCGGCGAGCAGCTCGGCGGACGTGCCGTAATCCAGCAGCGATACGCGGCAGCGCGCGTCGGGCGTTTCGTAATGCGTTTTTTCCTTGACGCTGACGCGGGCGACGGCGTCGCCGACGGCGTAGCCGTTCAGCGCGTCCATATCCACGGCCGTCGGGTCGGCGCAGATGCAGGCGTTCATCGTGCCCTTGTCGCGCAGGATGGCGGTCAGGCGGCGGGTATCGACCCCGCAGATGCCGGGGACGTCCGCCTTTTGCAGATAGTCGCCGAGCGTCCCCTCCGAGCGGAAGTTGGAGGGCGCGCCGCAGAGCTCGCGGACGACCACGCCGAACGCGTGGACGCCGCCGCTCTCGAAGTCGGCGGTGATCAGCCCGCAGTTCCCGACAGCCGGAAAGGTGAACAGCAGAAGCTGGCCGTAATAGTTCGGGTCGGACAGGGTTTTGTTGCAGCCGACCATCGCGGTGGTGAACACCAGCTCGCCGACGGCGTCGCGCTCGCTGCCGATGCGCTTGCCCTTGAAGATCTGCCCGTCGCCGAGCAGAAGATATGCGTCTTTCATAAGAATGCCCTTCCTTTCCGCGGCGCTTACGCCTTGTCCTTCATCAGCCGGACCATCACGGCCTTCTGCGCGTGCAGGCGGTTTTCCGCCTCCTCGAAGATTTCGTCGGTGTGCGCGTCGAACACGTCCTGCGTGATCTCCTCGCCCTTGTGCGCGGGCAGGCAGTGCAGCACCATCGCGTCGGGCGCGGCGGCGCGCATAACGTCGGCGTTGATCTGATAGCCGGCGAACAGCCGTCTGCGCTCGGCCGCTTCGGATTCCTGCCCCATCGACGCCCAGACGTCGGTGTAGAGGATGTCGGCGCCGGCGGCGGCCTTGAGCACGTCCTCGGTGCAGGTGTAGCTGCCGGCTTGCGAGGCCCAGGCCGCGACGGCGGCGTCGGGCTTATGCGCGGCCGGACAGGCGATAGAGACGGACATGCCCGTTTTGATGCCGCCGACGATGAGCGAATTCGCCATGTTGTTGCCGTCGCCGATGAAACAGAGCTTCAGTCCGGCGAGCGAGCGCTTGCGCTCGCGGATGGTCATCAGGTCGGCCAGCACCTGACAGGGGTGGCAGTAGTCGGTCAGCCCGTTGATGATCGGGATTGAGCCGATGGCGGCCATCTCCTCCGGCTCGCGCTGGTCGAAGGTGCGGATCATAATCCCGTCCAGATAGCGGGAGAGGACGCGGATGGTGTCGGCCGTGTCCTCGCCGCGCCCGATCTGCAGGTCGTTGGAGGACAGAAACAGCGCCGTGCCCCCCAGCTCGTACATCCCCACCTCGAACGACACGCGCGTGCGCGTGGACGATTTGCGGAAGATCATCCCCAGCGTTTTGCCCGTCAGATGCGGGTGGGGGATGCCGTTCTTTCTCTCGTATTTGAGCTGGTCGGCCAGATTGAGCAGCTCGATGATTTCCTCGCCCGACAGGTCGCCGAGCTTGAGCAGATGCTTCATAATCGTTCTTTTCCGTCCTTTCGCCGTTATTCGTCGAGTATCGATTGCAGAATGTCCAGCCCCTCGGCCAGCAGCGCGTCGGGGATGTTCAGCGCCGGCAGGAGGCGCACCTTGTCCTTTGCGGTGAGGACGAGCAGGCCCTTTTCCAGCGCGCGCGCGCAGACGGCCTTTGCGTCATGCGTCGTTTTGACGCCGAGCATCAGCCCCAGCCCGTCGACCGCTTCGACGGCGGGGTGCTTTCCGAGCGTTTCGCGGATGTACGCGCTCTTGCGCCGCACGCCGGCCAGCAGCGCGTCGTCGATGCGGTCGAGAATGCTGACCGCGCCGGCCGCGCAGACCGGGTTGCCGCCGAAGGTGGAGCCGTGCGACGAGGGCGTGAGCGTGTCGGCGGTCTTGGCGCCCAGCAGCGTCGCGCCGATGGGCAGCCCGCCGCCCAGTCCCTTGGCGGTGGTGACGAGGTCCGGCGCAACGCCGTACTGCTCAAACGCGTAGAGCGTGCCGCTGCGGCCGTTGCCGGTCTGCACCTCGTCGATGAGCAGCAGAATATCCCGTTCGGCGCAGAGCGCGGCGGCGGTTTGCACGAAGTCCCGGCTGAGCACGTTTACGCCGCCCTCGCCCTGCACCAGCTCGAGCAGCAGCGCGCATACGCTGCCGTCGAGCGCCTTTTCCAGCGCGCCGGCGTCCTCCGGCGGCGTGTAGGCGAAGCCCGTCGGGAAGGGGAAGAAGGAATGATGGAACGCGTCCTGTCCGGTGGCGGCGAGGGTGGCCATCGTCCGCCCGTGGAAGGAGCCGGTCAGCGTGACGACGACGCCTCTGTTCGGGCCGTATTTATCGAAAGAATATTTGCGCGCCGTTTTGATCGCGCACTCGTTCGCCTCGGCGCCCGAATTGGAGAAGAACACGCGCGACAGCCCCGTGCGCGCGCAAAGCCGCTCGGCCAGCTCGGCCTGCGGCGCGGAATAGTAGTAGTTGGAGGTGTGCGCGAACGCGCCGAGCTGCTTTTCGACCGCCGCCGTCCAGACCGGGTCGCAGTGGCCGAACGCGTTGACCGCGATGCCGCTGCCGAGGTCGATGTAGCGTTTTCCGTCGCTGCCGAACACCTCGCTGCCCGACGCGCGCGCGAACTCGAGCGGCAGCCGCCCGTAAGCGTGCGCGATATACGCGCTGTCCTTTTCAAATGTGTTCAAATGCGGCGCGCCTCCTTTTATTTGATGAACATGGTGCCCAAGCCCTCGTCGGTCAGCATCTCGACGATGATGGAGTGGGGCACGCGCCCGTCGATGATGAACACCTTCGGCACGCCGCGGCGCACGGCCTCGGCGCAGCACTCGACCTTCGGGATCATCCCGCCGGTGATGACGCCGTCCTTGTACAGCGCGGGGATTTCCGACACGCGCACCGTGCGGATGAGCGAGCTTTCGTCCGCGCAGTCGCGCAGGATGCCGCTGATGTCGGTCATCGTGATCAGGCTTTCGGCGCCGAGCGCGGCCGCGATGCGCGCGGCGGCGGTGTCGGCGTTGATGTTGTAGATGCCGCCCTCGTCGTCGCAGCCGACGGTGGAGACGACGGGGATGTAGCCCTTGTCGAGCACGTCGAGGATCGGGTCGGGGTTGACGGCGGTAATCTCGCCCACATAGCCGAGCGACTCGTCGAGCATGCGGGCGCGGATCATATGGCCGTCGATGCCCGACAGGCCGATGGCGCGGCCGCCCGCGCCGTGGAGCAGGTTGACGAGGTTCTTGTTGATCTTGCCGGCCAGCACCATCAGCGCCACCTGCGCCGTCTCGCGGTCGGTGACGCGCAGGCCGTTGACGAAGCGGGTCGGCAGGTTCATCCGCGTCATCGTCTCGGTCAGCTCGGGACCGCCGCCGTGCACGAGCACGACCCGTACGCCGATGAGCGAGAGCAGCGCCACGTCGCCCATCACGGCCTTTTTCAAATCGTCGTTGATCATCGCGTTGCCGCCGTACTTGACGACGACGATTTTGCCGCTGTACTGCTTGATATAGGGCAGAGCGCAGACGAGCACCTCTGCGCGCTGGTAGTTTTCCGTCATTTGACTTCGCTCCCTTTCGTTCAGGTTCTGTAATCGCCGTTGATGCGGACGTAATCGTAGGTCAGGTCGCAGCCCCACGCCGTCGCCTCCGCGCCGCCGTCGCGCAGGGCGACGTCGATGCGGATTTCGTCGGCGGAGAGGACGGCCTTGGCCTCCTCCTCCGAGAAGTCCACGCCCGCGCCCGATTCGCACACGCGTACGGCGCCGGCGGCGGAGGAAAAGGAGACGTCTATGCCGTTCGGGTCGGTCTCGACGCCGGCGTAGCCGACCGCGCAGAGGACGCGGCCCCAGTTGGCGTCGGCCCCGAACATCGCCGCCTTGACCAGCGACGAGCAGACGACGCTCTTGGCGAGTATGCGCGCGTCGGACAGGCTGCGCGCGCCGCGCACGCGGCATTCGAGCAGCTTGGTCGCGCCCTCGCCGTCCTTTGCGATGGCGCGGCAGAGCCTGCGCGTGACGAAGGCGAGCGCTTCGGCGAACGCGTCGTAATCGGCGCCCTCGGCGTCGATGGGCAGGTTGCCGGCCCTGCCGTTGGCGAGGATGCAGACCATATCGTTGGTCGAGGTGTCGCCGTCGACCGAAATCATATTGAAGCTGTCGTCCGCGTCGGCCGACAGCGCCTTTTGCAGCAGCTCCGGCGCAATCGCGCAGTCGGTGGTGAGGAAGACGAGCATAGTCGCCATATTCGGGTGGATCATCCCCGAGCCCTTGGCGATGCCGCCGAGCCGGCATTCCCTGCCGCTGGCGGTGAACGAGACGGCGAATTCCTTGACCGCGGTGTCGGTGGTCATGATGGCCTCGGCCGCGTCGCGGCTGCCGTCGGGCGAGAGGGCGTCCTTCAGCGCGCCGACCGACGCTTCGATGGGCGAAACGTCCAGCCTTTGCCCGATGACGCCGGTGGAGGCGACGATGACGTCGCGCGCGTCGATGCCGCAGGCGTCGGCCGCCAGCTCGCACATCCGGCGCGCCACGGCCGGACCGTCGGCGTTGCAGGTGTTGGCGTTGCCGCTGTTGCACAGCACCGCCTGCGCGCGCCCGTCGGCAAGGTTCTCCCGCGTGACGGTGATGGGCGCGCCCTTGACGAGATTTTTCGTATAGACCGCCGCCGCCGCGCAGGGGACTTCGCTGTAAAGGAGCGCCAAATCCTTCTTCGTTTTGTTCTTGCGGATGCCGCAGTGGACGCCGGCGGCCGTGAAGCCGGCCGGCGCGCAGACGCCGCCCTGAATTTCTTTCATATCGCTTTTGTGTCCTTTCGTTGCAAAATCAGTCTGCGCCGAGGACGAGCCCCTCCGTCTCGGCGGCGCCGGTCATCAGGTTCAGGCACTGCACCGCGGCGCCGGACGCGCCCTTGCCGAGGTTGCAGAAGCGGGCGAAGAGGTTGACGCGCTCGTCGTTGCCGCTGATGAGGATTTCCATATCGTCGCGCCCCGCATACGCGTTGGCGTAGAGCGTTTCGTTGCCGACCGGCTCGCGCACGGACACCATCCGCTGTCCGGCGTAGTAGGCGGCGAAGTATTCGTACAGGGCTGCGGGGGTGACGGCCTTTTGCAGCAGGCCCGTGTAGAGCGGGACGCAGACGAGCATTCCGGCGTAGAAGTCCCCGATGATGGGATTGAAGAGCGGCTGCCGCGCGAGGCCGCAGACATGAGCCATCTCGGGCAGGTGCTTGTGGGCGGACGCGGTGGCGTACTGCGCAGGCGCGTCCATCGCCGCGCCGTCGGTGCGGGCGGCGTAGTCGGCGATCTTCTTTTTGCCGCCGCCGCTGTACCCGGTCAGCGAATGGGCGGTCAGCGGGTAGTCGGCGGGCAGGATGCCGCCCGCGACCAGCGGGTACACGAGCGCGCAGAAGCCGCTCGCGTGGCAGCCCGGGACGGCGACGCGGGACGCGCCGGCGACGGCCTCGCGCCGGTCGGCGGACAGCTCGGGAAAGCCGTAGACCCAGCCCGACGCGGTGCGGTGCGCGGTCGACGCGTCGATGATGCGCACATTGCTTCCGGCCATCGCGACGGCCTCGCGCGCGGCGTCGTCGGGCAGGCAGAGGACGGTGACGTCGGAGTCGTTGATGCGCGCGCGCCGCGCGGCGGGGTCCTTGCGCTCCTCCTCGCTGATGGCGAGAAGCTCGATGTCCGGCCGCGCGGCCAGCCGTTCGGCGATGCGCAGCCCGGTCGTGCCGGCCGAGCCGTCTATAAACACTTTTGTCATGAGAGCTGCTCCTCAATCTTTTTGATCTGCTCGGCCACGCGCGCGGGCGCGGTGCCGCCCTGCGAATTCCGCAGCGCCATACAGGTGTGCATATCCAGCGCCTCGTACACGTCGGCGTCGAAAAGCGGCGAAAAACGGCGGTATTCGTCGAGCGGAAGCTCGGCGAGCGTCTTTCCCGCGTCGATGGCGTAGGCGACGAGCGCGCCGGTGACCTTGTACGCGTCACGGAAGGGCAGGCCCTTCTTCGCCAGATAGTCGGCGCAGTCGGTGGCGTTGATGTAGCCGCCGTCGGCCGCCCTGCGCATGTCGGCGGCGCGGACGGTCATCGTTTCCAGCATCGGCGCGAGCACGCCGAGCGTGGCGAGGATCGTGTCGACGCTGTCGAACACGGCCTCCTTGTCCTCCTGCAAATCCTTGTTGTACGCCAGCGGCAGACCCTTGAGCAGCGTCAGCAGCGTGTGCAGGTCGCCGTAGACGCGGCCGCACTTGCCGCGGGCCAGCTCAGCGATGTCGGGGTTTTTTTTCTGCGGCATAATCGATGAGCCGGTCGAGAACGCGTCCGACAGCTCGACGAAGCGGAACTCATAGGACGCCCAGAGCGTCACCTCCTCGGCCAGCCGCGAGATATGCATAGCGATCATCGCGTTGACGAACGCCAGCTCGATGACGTAGTCGCGGTCGGAGACGGCGTCGATGCTGTTCTCGCAGACGCCGTCGAAGCCCAGCAGGCGGGCCGTCAGCGCGCGGTCGATGGGGTAGGTCGTGCCGGCCAGCGCCGCCGCGCCCAGCGGGCAGCGGTTGATGCGCGCGCGGCAGTCGGCCAGCCGCTCCAAATCGCGCAGGAACATATTCGCGTACGCCAAAAGCTGCTGCGCGAAGCTGATGGGCTGCGCGCGCTGCAGGTGCGTGTAGCCGGGCAGGATGGTCTCGGTGTGCGCCTTGGCCAGCGCGACGAGCGTGCGGACGAGGCGCAGCAGCGCTTCTTTTTCCTCGTCGGCCATCCGCCGCAGGTACAGGCGCGTGTCCACCGCCACCTGATCGTTGCGGCTGCGCGCGGTGTGCAGCTTCTTGCCGGTGTCGCCGATGCGCGCGGTGAGCGTTTTTTCGACGAACGAGTGGATGTCCTCGCAGGCGGGGTCGATCTCCAGCCGGCCGTCGTCCAGCTCGGCGCGGATTTCCCCGAGCGCGCGCAGAATCCTTTCGGCCTCCGCCTCGGTGACGATGCCGCAGGCGCCGAGCATGCGCACATGCGCCTGCGAGCCCTCGATGTCCTCGCGGTACATCCGCGCGTCGACGCGGATGGAGGCGTTGAAGTCGTCCGCCGCGCCGTCCAGCGCCGATTTGAATCTGCCTGCCCACAGCTTTTCCATCGTATGAACCCCTCTGTCTTATTTCTTGCCTTCGCGCTTGGCGTCGGCCATCGCCTTGACCTTGATCGGCAGCCCGAACAGGTTGATGAACCCGGCCGAGTCGCTCTGGTCGTAGACCTGATCCTCGTCGAAGGTGGCGATCTCCTCGTCGTAGAGCGAATAGGGCGACGTCACGCCCGCGTTGATCATATTGCCCTTGTAGAGCTTGAGCTTTACGGTGCCGGTGACGGTCTCCTGCGTCTTGTCCACAAACGCGGAGAGCGCCTCGCGCAGCGGCGTGAACCACTGGCCGAAGTAGACCAGCTCCGCAAATTTGGCGGCGACCAGCTCCTTGTAGTGCTGCGTGTCGCGGTCGAGCGTGAGCGTTTCGAGCACCTTGTGCGCCTTGTAGAGAATGGTGCCGCCCGGCGTTTCGTACACGCCTCTCGACTTCATGCCGACGAGACGGTTTTCCACGATGTCGGCAAGCCCGATGCCGTTTTCGCCGCCGAGCCGGTTGAGCGCCTCCAGCAGCGCGACGGGGGAGAGCTTTTCGCCGTTGAGCGCGACGGGCACGCCCTTTTCAAAATCGAGCGTGATGTAGGTCGGCTTGTCGGGCGCCGCCTCGGGCGAAACGCCCATTTCGAGAAAGCCCTCTTTGTTATAAAGCGGCTCGTTGGCGGGATTTTCGAGGTCCAGCCCCTCGTGCGAGAGGTGCCAGAGGTTCTTATCCTTGGAATAGTTCGTTTCGCGGCTGATCTTCAGCGGGATTTGGTGCGCGACGGCGTAGTCGATCTCCTCGTCTCTGGACTTGATGTCCCACACGCGCCAGGGCGCGATGATCTCCATATCCGGCGCGAACGCCTTGATTGTCAGCTCGAACCGCACCTGATCGTTGCCCTTGCCGGTGCAGCCGTGGCAGATGGCGTCCGCCCCCTCGGCGCGCGCGATCTCGACGATGCGCTTGGCGATGACCGGGCGCGCGAACGACGTACCCAGCAGGTAGTCGCCCTCGTAGACGGCGCCGGCTTTGAGGGTGGGGTAGATGTAGTCGGTGATGAATTCCTCGCGCAGATCCTCCACATAGAGCTTGGAGGCGCCGGTCTTGATTGCCTTTTCCTCCAGCCCGTCCAGCTCGGTGCCCTGCCCGACGTCGCCCGAGACGGCGATGACCTCGCAGCCGGGGTAGGTCTCCTTCAGCCACGGGATGATGATGGACGTGTCCAGCCCGCCCGAGTAGGCGAGTACAATTTTTTTGAAGGTTTTCTTTTTCGTTCCTGAAGCCATAACGATACGCGCTCCTTTTGTTAAAATGTAAATTGTGTGCCGGAAGCCGGCGGTTTTGTCCCGCCCGACGCGGCGGAATGCCGCGGTGCGGGGGTATGGATTATATTATACGCCAAATTTGCATAATGTCAAGACTTTATCGAATAATTTTGCAATAAAACGCATTTTTATGCAATATACACGGAATAATATGCATTGGATACGGCCGATTTGCATCAGCCTTCCTTTTTGGCCTTCGCTTCGCAGTAGATGCAGCGGTAGATGCGGTTTTCGCGGTCGGTCAGCTTGAACACATGGTCCAGCTCCTGCTCGGTGGAGGTGATGCAGCGCGGGTTTTTGCATCGGATGACGTTGGTCAGCCTTTCGGGAAGCTGCAGCGCGCGTTTGGCGACGATGCCGTCGTTTTCGATGATGTTGATGGTGATGCCGGGGTCGATGTAGCCGAGCACGTCGAAATCGAGGTCGATGAGGCTGTCGATTTTCATAATGTCCTTCCGGCCCATCTTGGAGCTTTTTACGTTTTTCAGGATGGCCACGCTGCATTCCAACTGTTCCAGATTCAAATAGTTGTAAATGCGCATGCTGTTGCCGGCTTTGATATGGTCGAGTACATATCCGTTCTTAATGCTGTCAATTTTCATAAAGCTTCCCGCCTTTCTTTCAACGAGGCAGTTATTCGGGCGTGCTCGGGCACGCAGCCATTTTTGACGCTGTCGGTTTTCATTGCATATCCTCCTCAGAGCAGGCCGAGCAGATACAGAATCAGCGCCTCGCGGATAAACTTGCCGTTTTCCACCTGCTTGAAGTAGCAGGCGCGCGGGTCGTCGTCCACCTTGGCGGAGATTTCGTTGACGCGGGGCAGCGGGTGCATGATGCACAGGTCGGGCTTGGCCGCGCGCAGCTTGGACGGCTCGAGGATGTAGCTGTCCTTCAGCCGGACGTAGTCGGCCTCGTTGAAAAACCGCTCGCGCTGCACGCGGGTCATATACAGGATGTCCAGCTCGGGAAGCGCCTGCTCGAGAGAATCGGTTTCGGCGTAGGCGAGCCGGTTCCGGCCGATGACGCCGTTTTTCATATACTCGGGCACGACCAGCTCGGGCGGGGAGATGAAGAGGAAGCGGATGTCCTCGTAGCGCGCCAGCGCCGTGATGAGCGAATGCACCGTGCGGCCGAACTTCAAATCGCCGCAGAAGCCGATGGTGAAGCCGCCCAGCCGTCCCTTCTCGCGGCGGATGGTCAGCAGGTCGGCGAGCGTCTGCGTCGGATGGCAGTGGCCGCCGTCGCCGGCGTTGACGATCGGCACGGGCGACTTCGCGGCGGCGGCCATCGGCGCGCCCTCCTTCGGGTGGCGCATCGCGATGATGTCGGCGTAGCAGCCGACCGTCCGCACCGTGTCGGACACGCTCTCGCCCTTAGCCGCGCTCGAGCTGTCCGCGGAGGAAAAGCCGAGCACGCCGCCGCCCAGCTCGAGCATCGCCGCCTCGAAGCTCAGCCGCGTGCGGGTGCTCGGTTCGAAGAAAAGGGTGGCGAGCTTTTTGCCCGCGCAGGCGTGCGAGAAGGCCGCGCGGTCGGCGATGATGCGGTCCGCCGTGTCGGCCAGCAGCTCGATTTCGTCATTGCTCAGGTCGGTGATGTCGATCAGATGACGCATAGAGGCATAGTTCTCCTTTCCGGCCGCGTGGTCAGCGGCGTATCCAGCTTTCGTCGGCGGGGTTGTCGCGGAACGCCTTCAGGCGCGCGATGTCGTCGGGGGAGATGTAGCCGCTTGCGGCGGCCTCCTCGCAGACGACGTCGAAATTGGTCAGCGAGACGTTTTTCACGTTCGCCGAGGCCAGCCTCTCCAGCCCCTTCTGCATCCCGTAGGTGAAGATGGAGGCCACGCCCAGCACGTCCGCGCCCGCCTCGCGCAGCGCCTCGACGGTTTCGATCACGCTGCCGCCCGTCGAGATGAGGTCCTCGATGACGACAACCTTCTGCCCCGGCAGCAGCTTGCCCTCGATGCGGTTGGCGCGCCCGTGGTCCTTGGCGGACGAGCGGACGTAGCCCATCGGCAGCCCGAGCAGATGCCCGCAGATGGCCGCGTGGGGGATGCCCGCCGTCGACGTGCCCATCAGCACCTCGCAGTCGGGGTAGTGGGCGCGGAGAAGCCCGCAGAGTCCCTCCTCGATGACCGTGCGCACCGCCGGCGCGGTGAGCGTGAGGCGGTTGTCGCAGTAAATCGGGCTTTTGATGCCGCTGGCCCAGGTGAAGGGCTCGTCCGGCCGGAGGTAAACGGCCGAGATTTCCAGCAGGCCGCGCGCCGCAGCGCGCGCCGCATTCTGCATATCCATTGGTATCTCTCCTTATTTATAAATATATCTTTATAAATTCATCCCGCCGGTGAACGCCTCCAGGCAGCGCAGATACGCGCCCTGCGGGTCGGCGGCGGCGGTGACGGCGCGGCCGACCACGATGTAGTCGGTGCCGGTGGCGCGCGCCTTCTCCGGCGTCATAATCCGCACCTGATCGTCGGCGGAGCCGTCGGCGAAGCGGATGCCGGGCGTGACGGTGAGGAAGCCCTGCCCGTTGGCGCGCTTGACGGCCGCCGCCTCGTGCGGCGAGCAGACGACGCCGTCCAGCCCGCTCTGCGCGGCGTTGGCGGCGTAGTGCGCGACGGTCTCCTCCATCGGCGTGCCGATGAGCAGCTCGTCCCGAAGCATTTCCGCGCTTGTGGAGGTGAGCTGCGTGACCGCGATGAGCAGCGGCCGCGCGCACTTCGCCTCCGCCGCGCCCTCGGCCAGCCCTTCGACGGCGGCCTGCATCATTTTCCGGCCGCCCGCGGCGTGCAGGTTGGTCATATGCACGCCCAGCCGCGCGAGGTTCTTCATCGCCTTGCGGACGGTGTTGGGGATGTCGTGCAGCTTGAGGTCAAGGAAGACGCGGTGGCCGCGCTCGAGGATGCGGCGGACCATGTCCGGGCCTGCGGCGTAGTACAGCTCCATTCCGATTTTTACATAGGGCTTTTTGCCGCCGAAGCGGTCGAGGAACGTCAGCGTTTCCTCCGCGGAGGAAAAATCGCAGGCGATGATGACGTCTTTTTCGTTCATTTGCGTTCGCTTCCTTTCTGTTTGCCGCCGTGCGCGGCGCCGATGATGTCCCGCAGCGCGGTGACGCCGAGACGCGCCGCCGCCGCGGGCAGGTCGTTGATGATGTCGCGGCAGGCCGTCGGGTTCACAAGGTTGGCCGCGCCGACCTGCACCGCCGTCGCGCCCGCGAGCATCATTTCCAGCACGTCCTCCGCGCTCGACACGCCGCCCATCCCGATGAGGGGGATGTCCACGGCTTCGTACACCTGATAGACCATCCGCAGCGCCACGGGGAACACCGCCGGACCGCTCAGCCCGCCGGTGACGTTATGCAGCAGCGGCTTTTTCGTCCGCAGGTCGATGCGCATCCCCAGCAGGGTGTTGATGAGGCTGATGCCGTCCGCGCCCGCCGCCTCGACGGCGCGGGCGATCTCCGCGATGTCGGTCACGTTCGGCGTCAGCTTGACGAACAGGGGCTTGTCCACCGCCGCGCGCACGGCCTTCGTCACCGCGCCGGCGCTTTCCGCCGTGGTGCCGAAGCCCATCCCGCCGCCGTGGACGTTGGGACAGCTTATGTTCAGTTCGATCATCCCCACGTTGTCCGCGCTTGCCGCCAGACGCGCGCATTCCACATATTCGTCGACAGAGAAGCCTCCGATGTTGGCGATGATCTTCTTATTATAGATGCGCTTCAGCTCGGGCAGCTCGTGCGCCAGCACATGCTCGATGCCGGGGTTCTGCAGGCCGACGGCGTTGAGCATCCCCGCCGGCGTCTCCGCGATGCGCGGCGTTTCGTTGCCGAAGCGGGGGTGCAGGGTCGTACCTTTGCAGGAGAACGAGCCGAGGATGTTGATGTCGTAATACGCCGCGAACTCCTTCCCGTAGCCGAAGGTGCCCGAGGCGGGGACGACGGGGTTGTCCAGCTCCATGCCGGGCAGCGTCACCGAAAGGTCTACCATAAAATCTCCTCCTTCTTCAGCACCGGACCCTCGACGCAGATGCGCTTGCTGCCCGTGATTGTGCGGCAGGAGCAGCCCATGCACGCGCCGAAGCCGCAGCCCATCCGCCGCTCGAAGGAAAACTGCCCGCCGCAGCCGGACATCGCGCAGATCGCCTTCAGCATCGGCTCGGGCCCGCAGGCAAAGGTGTAGTCGTATGCGAGGCCCGCCGCCGCGTCGGTGACGAAGCCGGGCACGCCCGCGCTGCCGTCGGCCGTGGCGACGACGGTTGGGACGCCGAGCGACTCAAACTCGGCTTTGTAAAACACCTCGGATGCGGTGTTGAAGCCGAGCACCACCGTCGGCCGGACGCCGCGCGCGAGCAGCGCCTTGGCCAGCAGGTACATCGGCGGCACGCCCGCGCCGCCGCCGAGCAGCAGCGGGTGCGACCCCGTTACGGTCAGGTCGTAGCCGTTGCCCAGCGCGGTGAGCACGCGCAGCGTCCGGCCGGGGCGGTAGTCCGACAGCGCGCGGGTGCCCGCGCCGACGACCTTGTAGATGAGGGTGACGCGGCTGCCCGCCGCGTCGCAAACCGAGATGGGACGGCGGAGGTAAAACCCGTCGACAGACAGGTTGAAGAACTGCCCGGGCGCGCGGACGTCGTCCGCTTCGGCGCCGTCGAGCAGCAGGCGGAACACGCCCGGCGCGAGGGGGGTATTTTCGAGGACGGTCAGGATTCTTTCCATACGATTTCTCCGTTTACAATCGTGGCGCAGACGGCGCCGGTCAGCGTCAGCCCGTCGAAGGGCGAGCGCTTGCTTTGCGTGTAGGTCTGCTGCGCGTCGAACACGCCTCTGCGCGTCACGTCCGCGACCGTCAGGTCGGCGGGCGCGCCTGCCGTGATGCCGTTTCGGCCGGGCAGCGAAAAGCGGCGCGCGGGGTTGACGCTCATCAGCGCCGCCAGCCGTTCGAGCGAAATCACGCCCGGCTCGACGAGCGTAGTGACGCAGGCGGCGAACGCGCTCTCCAGTCCCGGGACGCCCATCAGCGACCGCCGCAGGCCGCCCGCCTTTTCCTCCGCCGCGTGCGGGGCGTGGTCGGTGGCGATCATATCGATCGTGCCGTCCGCAATCCCCTCCAGCAGCGCGGCGCGGTCGCCGGCGCTGCGGATGGGCGGGTTCATCTTGAAGCGGCCGTCGTCCTCCAGCAGCTCGTCGCAGAAGTACAGATAGTGCGGCGCGGTTTCGCAGGTGACGTCTGCGCCCGCCCGCTTGGCGCTGCGGATGAGCGCGACGCTCTCCGCCGTGGAGATGTGGCAGACGTGGTAGGCGGCGCCCGTCTTTTTCGCCAGCGCAAGGTCGCGCTCAATCTGCGCGTATTCGCTCGCCGACGAAATGCCCGGCAGCCCGTGCGCGCGCGCGAAATCGCCGTCGTGGACGCAGCCGCCGCGGACGAGCGTGATATCCTCGCAGTGGGCGGCAAGGATGCGTCCGGCGGCTTTGGCCTCGCGCATCGCCCGCTCCATCACCCGCTCGTCCTGCACGCCGCTGCCGTCGTCGCTGAACGCGACGGCGTAGGGCGCGTTCTCCGCCAGCGGCGCGACGGCCTCGCCGCTGCGCCCGCGCGTGATGCAGCCGTAGGAAAACACCCGCACCGGCGCGTCCGCCGCATGCACGGCCTGCGCGCGCAGCCGCTCGGCGCTGTCGGGCGGCGGGTTCAGGTTGGGCATCGCGCAGACGGCGGTGAACCCGCCGTGCGCCGCGGCCATCGCGCCGGACCGCACCGTCTCCTTATAAGAAAAACCCGGCTCCCGCAGATGAACATGAACATCCGCAAGACCGGGAAAAACAACTTTGCCGCCACAGTCCAGAACGGGGACGGACGGGGACGCTTCGATATGCTCGGAAATGAGAACAATAAGGCCCTTGTCAATCAGAATGTCGCGGTGCAGGAACGCGCCGTTTATGTACACGCGTCCGCCCTTCAGCAGCATCGACATAGTGTTACCCCGCTCCTCTCGTTACTTTATCCTTTTTATTATACATGCTTGTCCGGCCCTTGTCAAGAGCCTTTCGACGAACTTTTTCCGATCTGCGGATTTGTACAAAATATATTGACAAAAAAGTAAAAATAGTATATTAAAGCAAGGCTGTAATCCAGTGCGGACTGTGTTCTTTCGCCGTGCTGTGGTGTTGTGGTGTTGTGGTGATATGGAAAGAACCCCGCTTTCGCGCCGGCGGGAGCGCTTGTCCGGCGCAGCGAGCCGGTTTGGCGACCCATACGAGAGGGCGCGCCCGCCATGCGCTGCATTCGCGCGCCGCGGGGATGAGGCGGGAGGCAGGAGGGGCGTTGATGAAAAAGAAAACGGGAGCGTTTAAGGTCTATCTGCGTTTTATTGTCTCGGTTTACAGAAACAATAAGCTGTTCGTACTGTCCAAGGTTTTCATATCGGTTTTGGCCGGACTGCTTAGCGTTGTCACGGCGGTGCTTCCCAAATATATGGCCGACGTGATTTTGATCGACAACAGCGAGTACGGCTTTATCGCCTATGTGCTTCTCTATGTTCCGGCGCAGCGCATCATAGGCGCGGTTGATACCTTTGTTGAAATCTATATCCACAAATCGCTGATTGTCGTAAAAGCCAAATGCACGGAAGAGGTGCTTGAACGGCTGTATCGGATGGTATATGCAAATTACGAACAGCCCGAAAGACGCAACTGCATCGGGCGGGCGTTCCGGTCTGCGCCACAGACCGGAACGCCCGCCCGCGTCCTCCTGCGCCGACAGCCTGCCGGGACCTTGGCCTGTGCTGTGACGGTTCCCCGCCGCTTCAGCGGCGGGGAGCTTTTGTTTCGGCGGATGTTTCGGCAGGACGCCGGAGGGAGCGGGAGACGACGCATCCATCGCGTCCGCCCGTTCTCCGGACAGAGATGAAAAACGCCGTGTCTGCGGCGTTTTTTTGCGTTGCTCCGCCCAAATGGGCGGCGCAGACGGCGGGCATACGCCCGCCGTCTGCGCGCGATTCCAATTTGCAAAATCGGCCTGTCTGCCTTACAACAGGTACGGAAACATGACCACCGGCGCGCAATTCCGGGCGCCGACTCCTGTATCATACAACCTCACGATAGTTGGAGTATGCCCGCCGGCGCACGATTTTGGGCTGCTGGCGCGGTTCGGGAACGCCCTTCGGGGAGGGAACGCTCGTATGTGTGAATTTCAGCGTCGGCTTTTGCGTCATAATACCTTTGTAATCGTAAAAATACGCTCGTCTGCGCGCAATTTTGGACTGCGGACACGGTGTGCGGATACCTTGACGGGAACACTCTCATATATACGCCATTTCGCGCGTCCGCAGTGCCGCAGATTCTTTAGCCTTCTTACCTCTAAATAGGCGCTCCGATTGCAAGATCATAAAACGTGGGTTGCGGCGTTGCAGTTGCGCCCAACTTTTTATATTCTAAATACGTTTTCCGCTTACAAGGCGCGGCCTGCGCGCCGGACGGCGGGACAGCGCGAATCGGAGCATTCCGCCGCGCCGAGATTTGTAACACAGTCTGCGCGCCGGACGGTGAGGCGGTGCGGATTGACGGTTCCGCCGCTGAAGCAAAGCTGTGGTACGGCCTGCACGCCGAACACGGCGGAACGGCGTTCGGCCGCGGCCGCGCGCCGTCAGCGCAGCGCCCGCTTTCGAAGGCTTTGGCCGGATAGGGCCTGCGTTTTTGCGTCTTTTTTGCGATACGGTTTGCCGCGCGGCGCTTTTCGGCTTTGCCGGAAATTTTTCCTTCTGTTTTTTTGCTTTCCCTCTTGACAACAGACGGCTGAGCGTGTATACTGTGCATATCGAATATATACAGAAAGGGGGCGCTGCCGGTGGACGTCATTGTCAGCAACGCGAGCGCGCAGCCGATCTACGAGCAGATTTATTCTCAGATCAAGGCGCAGATTCTTTCGGGCGCACTGCGGGAGGGCGAGCTGCTGCCGTCCATCCGCGCGCTGGCGAAGGACTTGCGTATCAGCGTCATCACGACCAAGCGCGCTTACGACGAGCTGGAAAAGGACGGCTACATCTATACCGTTGCGGGCAAGGGCTGCTATGTCGCCGAACGGAACGAGCAGCTCGTGCGGGAGGAGTACCTCAAGCAAATCGAGGCGCATATGCAGGCGATCGTCGAGAACGCGGCGGCCTGCGGCATCCGGGGCGAGGCGCTGCGCGAGCTGCTGCTGACGCTGCTGGAAACGACGGAAGGGGCGGATTTGCCATGAATGCAATCGAAATCAAGGGCCTGCGCAAGCAGTACGGCGGCTTTACGCTCGGCGGGCTGGACTTTACGCTGCCGGAGGGCTGCATCACCGGGCTGGTGGGCGAAAACGGCGCGGGGAAAAGCACGCTGCTGCGGCTGATCGTGGGGATGACGCGGCCCGACGCGGGCGAGCTTCGCGTGCTGGGCGCGCCGGTGGGCGGCGAAGCGTTCCGCGCGCTGCGGGAGGACATCGGCTATGTGCCCGACGAGACCTATTTCCCCGAGATGCTCACGCCGCGCGACGTCGGCGCCGTGCTGTCCCGCGCGTATTCCCGCTGGGACGCAGCTTCGTACGCGGCGCTGCTCGAGCGCTTCGCGCTGCCCGTCCGCAAGCCGGTGCGCGAGCTGTCGCGCGGGATGAAGATGAAGCTGTCGCTGGCGGCGGCGCTGGCGCACCGGCCGCGGCTGCTCGTGCTCGACGAGGCGACCGGCGGGCTGGACCCGGTCACGCGCGACGGGATTCTGGACCTCCTCAACGACTTCACCCGCGACGAGACGCATACGGTGCTGCTGTCGTCGCACATCCTGTCGGATCTGGAAAAAATCTGCGATTACGTCGCGTTCCTGCGGAACGGGCGGCTGCTGTTCTGCGAGGAAAAGGACCGCCTGACCGAGTGCTGCGCCGTCGTCCGCCTGCCCGCGCGGGAAATCGGCGCGCTGCCGGAGAACGCCGTCCTCGCCCGCCGCCGGAACGGCCTTGCCGCCGAGCTGCTCGTCCGTCGCGACGCGCTGCCGCGCGGCTTTACCGCCGGGCGCACGACGCTTGAGGAAATCGTGCTGCTGCTGTCGGCGTCCGCCGAGACGAAGGAGGAGATCGTATGAAAGGGCTGCTTTTGAAGGATGCTTTGATGCTGTTTCGCCAGTCGCGCCTACTGGTGGCGCTTATGCTCGCGCTGGCGCTGTTCTCGGGTACGGAACCCCTGGTGCTGCGCAGCATTTCGGTGCTGTACGCGGCGCTGCTGCCGATCAACGCGCTCGCGTATGACGAGCGCAGCGGCTGGGATCGCGTCGTCGCCGTCCTGCCCTACTCGCGCGCGGCGGTCGTGGGAGAAAAATACCTGCTCGCCGCCGTCGGCGTGCTGGGCACGACGCTGCTGTCGCTGCTGTCCGAATGGGTCGTGGGCGGATTTGCGCTCCCGATGGAAAGCATCGCCGCCGCGCTGATGTACGCCTGTATCGTTCTGCTGCTGACGGCAATCTCCCTGCCGCCGATGTTCCGCTTCGGTGTGGAAAAGGGACGGCTGTTCTATTTCGTGTTCGTGGGGGCGTTCGTCGCGCTGATCTTCGTTTTCGGCGAATGGCTGTCGGCGCTGCTCGCCGGCGACGCCGCGCTGCCGGTGCTGCTGCTCGCCGCGGCTGTCGTGCTGCCGATTTCTGCCGCGCTTTCTGCGGCCGGCTACGGCAAGCGGTGCTTTTCCTAACCGGCTTGAGAAAAATAACCGGCTTGAGAAAAGAAAAACGGAGCCGTCGGCTCCGTTTTTTTGTTTGATAAAGGGAAAGTGCGCGTCAGTCCACCGAAACGAGCGCGTTCAAGCCGTATTTCTCGTCGAAGCGGTCATAGATGCGCTGCCAGCGCGAGATATAGCTGCTCATATCGGAGCTCGGGCTTGCGGCCGGGCGGAACAGCACGGCCTGCCGTCCGTCGCCGAGCGCCCGATACGGCTCGGGAAGCACGCCTTCCTTTTCCGCATAAAGGACGCGGCCGAACAGGACGTCTCCGTCGGCTTTCTGCGCGGATACAATATATTCGGAAAAGGCGAATTCGTCGGTGCTGCCGAGGGAGGACGCTTCCTGCTCGGAGATATGAATCCGCGCGAGCAGTTTGGCCTCGAATTCACCTGCCTCCAACGCGTCGAGCAGGCCTTGGACGCCGCCGAAATCGGTCTCGTATACGCAAAGCGGGGCAACTTGGTTGGAATACCATTCGTGCGTGTCGATGATGACGAGCCGCTCCTTTGCGGTCTCTGCGTTTCGCGCATAGGAAAAGCTGAGCGCCGAGAGGCGGCATTCGGGCGCAAGACCGACGGTGACGACCGAGCCGACGCCGTCGCTGTCCGCTTCGGGGATCAGTTCTATGGCCGGCAGCGAGCCGGGCGGAACGGGACCCGTTTCGTGCAGTATATCGGGACGGATGCAGGTGCAGACGTATGTGCTTGTATCAGAGGAATCGGAAGAATCGGAAGAATCGGAAGTATCCGCGCTGATGTCCGGGCCGGCGCTGCTTTCGTTGTCCGATGAGACGGCGACAGATTCTTCATCGGAGGCATCGCCGGATACCGCTTCCGACGGCGTGTCGGACGTCGCTTCGCCGCTCTCGCCGGACGTCGCTTCGGACGGGGCCGCCGGCAGAGCGGATTCGTCCGATTCAGCCGCGGACAAATCCTCCGACGCAGTCGGAGAAGGGTCGGCCGTGCAGGCGGCAAGAAGGAGCAGAAACAGCGCGGCCAGCAGGAAACAGAAGGCAAAGCATTTTTTCATCGTTCGTTCTCTCCCTTTCGGCTTATTCAACTGAAACGAGTGCGTTCAAGCCGTATTGATCGTCGAAGCGGTCGTAGATGCGCTGCCAAACCGCCGCAAGGCTTTGCTTTTGCGCGTCGGCTTCGTCTGCCGCATACAGATAAACGGAACGTTTTTCGTTTGAGGTCCATACAGGCGCTTTGGTTTCGGAAACGTTTTCCGGGCGGCAAATCAGCCCGAAAAGGCATTGTTCGCTTGTTTGAGTCGCGCTTTGTAAAAATCCGTCCGTGTCCGCGCCTTTTATAAGGTGATGAAACGAATTTATTGTATACATGCCTTCGATCCAGTCGATATAAATTCGAGCGGCGAGTATAGCGTCGCAGCCGCCGGTCTCCAAGGCTTTGTACAACCCTTCGCCGTCGAGCGAGGTCTCGTAAACGGACAGCAGCATAACGCTTTCGTTATTAGGCAGACGTTCGATTGTGACGAGCCGTTCCTCGCCGGTTTGTGTATTGCGGCGGATTGCAAAGCTGATTTCAACCTTGCCGTTCAGCGCAAGGCCGACGGAGATCTTTTCTCCGATCTCCGACCCATCTGCGGTCGGCAGCTTATCGACGTCGGTGAGCGTTCCGGGTGCTTCTGTGCCGCCGTTTGATTCGGAAACTGTCGGGATCTCCGAAAACGCCGAGCCGTCGTCGGAAAAAACCGGCAGCTCCTCCGAGAACGCCGAGGCCTCATCGGAAATGGCCGGCGGCTCGGAAACCGAAGCAAGGCCGCAGGCCGAGAGACAGAGCAAAAATGCAGAGGCCGACAGAGCTTTCAGCAGCTTTTTCATCATTTAGGCACCTTCTTTAGACGCAGAGCGCGTTTCGATGTCGAATGAGCCGTCTTGACCGCCGAAAGGCTCGGCGATGGAACCCGTGCGGCCGCATCTTATGCATTTACCGAGCAGCGGATTCCAATGAGCGGAATGCGCTTCGGTTTCCGCATTGCCGCAGACAGTGCATGTGCGTATATGTGTATACAATCCGTTGTCTTTCCATACGCCGCTGTGTCCATTCAGACAAGTGAGATAACCGCATTCATAAAACCAGCTTATTAAAGCGACAAAAGCGCAGTGCGGCTCGTCGTCAAGCCAGCCGCAGTGCATTTGCAGTGTGGCGGTTCCCAGCGGATTCGCCGAGTCGAAGGTCGCGCGGTAAACGACCACGGAATGGTTCCATTCCGCGCCGAGAGACTTCTTCATCGACGCGATTACCGGCCGTCCGCCGGCGAGTTCGTTTAGAATTTTGGTTCGCGCGCTGTTGTTGGTTGCATATTCGGAACAGAGACGTGCCGTTACGTTTCTGGAGGACAAATAGCGGTTCAGGCCATTTGCGGCTTCATGGATAAAAATCGCGCCTTTCGGCTGCGACTCATAGACATAGGAATTGAGTAGCTGGTGAAATGCATCGTTTGTGCCGTTGCCTTGTCTGTAATAGATATCGACAAAAGCGTTGTTGACGAAAATGTCGTAATAACCGAACAAAATGGCGGCGGCTATGACGGTACAGGTTCCTTCCTCGTTTTTGCCGAAATCGTTCAAACAGGCAAAATAATCGGTTTGAACTTCATAGACGGCAGACTCGGATTGCGGCGAAATGTCCAATGTCCGCAATGTGCCAGAACAGGAAAGCCGAAGCGCTGTGCCGCGCACCTGCTCGTCCAGCGCCGCGAAAGACGAGAGATCCGCTGCGGTCAGGGACTGTTGGGTATAAAGCTCGTGAAAAACACCGTTTTCGAGGATAAAATAGTTGAGCGGACCGCCGTAATAAAAGTCCTTCAAATGTGCGATGGGATATGGGGCAGAGCGCTTTCCTCGTAGCAGGCCTCCATCAGCGCGCCGGTTTCGTCGCAGAGGATGGCGTAGCCATAGGGCAAAAGGTATACATAGTGTATGCGTAGCCGCCGGTTGAAAAGCTTTTCAGACGGACGGCGCGGTCGGCGGAAAAACGAATCGCAGACTCGGTCGAAGCGGCGTTGATGACCGCATCGACCGTACCCGCCGTTTCTGAGCCGGATACGACGGCCGGCAGGGCGGAAACAGAAACAAGAAACAGGGAGAGCAATAACAAAAGAGCCAAGAGTGTGCGCAGAGCGTTTTTGGTTTTTTTCATTTGTAAATCCTCCTTGTTGTTTTGTTTGCAATACGTTGTATTGTACCTCCATTATATGCAAATATTGTAAATATGTCAATAGCAATTGTAAATAATATCGAAGATGAGACGCAAAATGTTAATTTGTATAACGCTTTTTCCAAACGGCCCGCCGCACAGGCGCCTTCGGCGCCTGTGCGGCGGGCTGCGAACGGATCGCGGCGCAGAGGATTTCCTGCGAAAGCTCGTCGGCTTCGTCGCGGGAAAACGTCCGCTTGACGGCATAGCCGTAAATCCTGTCCGCATAGCGGACGATGTCGTCGGGCTTCATTCGATCACCGGCCTTTCGCTTATAAAGTGCGCGCGGCATGCGTTTTCTTGGATGGCGGCGAAAAGAAAATCAAAAAATTTTGTTCGTCCCGCCGTATCGGGGAAAGCGGCGGCGGTCTGCGCCGTTTGGCGTGGGGCGGGAGGGATATAGGCGCTGCCCGAATCGGTATTCAACCGTCCGCCGCCGAAGCCGGCGCCGGTACGCTGCGGGGCGGTTTGAAAAAAGACTGCACGGGCGGGTTGCCGTGCAGTCATAGGGGAAGTCGCAGTTTTGCTTGGATGTTTTATTTCTTTATAAAAAGTTCCGCGTGACAGAGAAAAAAGGGCCTTGTTCCGTAAAAATTACCCGTTTTCGGCTATGGTAAAAAGCGCGTTTTGTTTGTCGGGAATATCGAAATACACACCAAACTGAAAGCTGCGGCTTATATGTTTGCGTTTATCTCTTTGAGAATTGCAATCACGGTTATTTCTCCATCGACCAACATTTCGCATATCTTGTTTTTATGCTCTTCACTCTGTGGATTTTCCCAATATAATTTTGCAAGATTCCTGTTTATAAGCCTATCTGTTTGTCCGTCAAAGCATTTTGTCGCATCGCCGATGAAGCAATTGCCTTTTACATCCAATTCGACGATAGAATATGTCGGCCTGCCTATTTTTGAAAAGAAATCGCCCCATTGAACTGCTTCTTCATATGTTTTAGACACATATAAACAGCTCATTCTTGATGGATAAAACGGATATTCTTCTTTTCTCACTTCTTCCATTGCCGGTTCCCTCAACGCAACAGAAGTATGGTGTTCTAATGTATCAGCCTGATAATGCGCAGGATTTTTATATATTTCATTTACAGCATCTATTTTATCGACAACTCGCTGATACACGCCGCTATGATTGTTTTCGTCAAAGACGATCGTTTGACCGACTCTCATAGGCCTATCCGTAACGACATGATCCACGATCATAACAATACCTCTTATCAAACTCCTATTTGCCGCTTTGTCCGGAAATATAAATTATTAAAAATATGGATTCGGCGGACACTTTGTGTCCGCCGGGGAATATCATATCTGTTCAGTCGCCCGAAAGGCGGGCGGATGCCGCGCAAGCTCTGCCGCTCTGCGGCGAAGCCGTGCGGGGGATCGTATTACAGGGTGAGAAAATCGCCGAACGCGCGGAAGCGGTTGTAGCGCGCGCGGACCAGCTCATCCGGGTCGACGGCGCAGAGCGCGCGCAGCTTGCGCGCAAGGAGTACCTTGAGGGTGGAGAACACGACGCTGTCGCCGCCGGTTTCGAGCAGGATGCGGTCGACGACGCCGAGTCCGTACAGGTCGGCGGCGGTCATCTTCAGACACTCGGCCGCGTCGGCGACCTTGGCGGGGTCCTTCCAGAGGATCGAAGCGCAGCCCTCGGGCGAGATGACCGAGTAGACCGCGTTTTCGGTCATCCAGACCTCGTCGGCCACGGCCAGCCCCAGCGCGCCGCCGCTGCCGCCCTCGCCGATGAACACCGAGAGGATCGGCGTTTTCAGCGCGGACATCTCGTACAGATTCTCCGCGATGGCCTGCGCCTGTCCGCGCTCCTCCGCGCCGATGCCGCAGTATGCGCCCGAGGTGTCTACGAAGCAGACGACCGGGCGGCGGAACTTTTCGGCCAGCTTCATCTGGCGCAGCGCCTTGCGGTAGCCCTCCGGGTGGGCGCAGCCGAAGTTGCGGGCGACGCGCTCCTTGATGTCGTGCCCCTTTTCCAGCCCGATGACCGTCACCGGCATCGAGCCGAGCAGCGCCAGTCCGGTCACGACCGCGCCGTCGTCCGAATAGCGGCGGTCGCCGTGCATTTCGGTAAAGGCGGCGAAAATGCTGTTGATGTAGTCGGTCGCGGTCGGCCGCTCGGGGTCGCGCGCCGCCTTGACCTTTTCGTAGGCCGTCATCTGCGCGTGTGCAGGCGGAGAATCTTGGCGATGTACTCCTTCTGCTTTCTCCTTTCGACGATGTTGTCAATAAAGCCCTTTTCCAGCAGAAATTCGGCGCGCTGGAAGTTTTCCGGCAGCTTCTGGTGGATGGTCTGCTCGATCACGCGCTGACCGGCGAAGCCGATGAGCGCTTTCGGCTCGGCGACGATGATGTCGCCGAGGAACGCGAACGACGCGCTCACGCCCCCCAGCGTCGGGTCGGTGAGGATGGTTAAATACAGATTCCCCGCGTCGGAGTGCCGCTTGACCGCGGCAGAAACCTTAGCCATCTGCATCAGCGAGAGGATGCCCTCCTGCATCCGCGCGCCGCCCGAAACCGTGTAGCCGACGACCGGCAGGCTTTGTTCGGCGGCCAGCTCGAAGAGGGCGGTCAGCTTTTCGCCGATGACGCTGCCCATCGAGCCCATCATGAAACGCGGCTCCATTACGAAGACGGCGCAGGGAAAGCCGCCCACCGCCGCCGTGCCGGTGACGACGCCCTCCCGCTCGCCCGATTCGGCGGCGGCCTTGGCGAGCTTCTGGTTATAGCCGGGGAAATCGATGCAGTTTTTCGAGCGCAGCGTCTCGCCCGTCTCGCGGAAGCTCCCTTCGTCGCAGATCAGCTTCAGACGCTCGCGGGCGCTCATACGGAAATGGTAGCCGCAGTTTGTGCAGACGGAGGCGTTGGCGAGCAGGTCGCCGTTGAACAGCGTTTTGCGGCAGGACGGGCAGAGCACGCACATATCCGCCGGCACCGACGGGCGCGGGGTTTTGATGACCTTCTGCTGGCCCTCCAGCTCGTTTTTGGGCTTTTTGAAGCGGATCATAGGCTGCTCTTACCTCTCCCCGAAAGAAAATCGGTCGTGTATTCGCCGCTGATGAACTGCGGGTCGGACAGGATTTCAAGCTGCAGGTCGGCGTTGGTTTCGATGCCGTCGGTGACCAGCTCGCAGAGCGCGGATTTCATCTTGCGGACGGCTTCCTCGCGTTCGCGGGCGTACACAATCAGCTTGCCGATGAGCGAATCGTAGAACGGCGGGACGGTATAGCCCTGATAGACGGCCGTGTCGAAGCGCACCCACGGCCCGCCGGGCGTGTGGAGCATCGTGATCGTGCCGGCCGACGGCGCGTAGTTCCGTTTGGGGTCCTCGGCGTTGATGCGGCATTCGATGGCGTGGCCCGTGACGCGCAAATCCTCCTGCGCGTAGGGGAAGGGCATCCCCGACGCGATGCGGAGCTGCCATTTGACCAAATCGACGCCCGTGACCATCTCAGTGACGGGATGCTCGACCTGTAAGCGCGTGTTCATCTCGCAGAAATAGAATGCGTCGCCGCTGCACAGAAATTCGATCGTACCCGCGCCCACATAGCCCACCGCGCGCGCGGCGGCGACGGCGGCGGCGGTCATGCGCTGCCGCACGTCTTCGTTCAGGGCAGGGGCGGGGCTTTCCTCCAGCAGCTTCTGATTGGCGCGCTGAACCGAGCAGTCGCGCTCGCCGAGCGAGACGACGTGTCCGGCCGTGTCGCCGAGAATCTGCACCTCGATGTGCTTGATCGGGCGCAGGTATTTTTCCATATACAGCTCGCCGTCTCCGAACGCGCTGGACGCCTCGGCGGCGGCGGCGCGGAATGCGCCTTCGAGCGCCTCGGGACTGTCCACGATACGGATGCCGCGTCCGCCGCCGCCCGCGCGTGCTTTGAGCATCACGGGATAGCCGATGCGCGCGGCGGCTTCGGCAGCCTCCGCCGGGCTGTGCAGCAGGTCGCTGCCCTCGATGACCGGCACGCCCGCGCTTTTCATCGTGCGGCGCGCGGCCTCCTTGTCGCCCATCAGGCGGATTGTCTCGGGCGACGGTCCGATGAAGGTCAGCCCGCATTTTCCGCACAACTCGGCGAACGCGGCGTTCTCGGACAGCAGCCCGTAGCCGGGATGGACGGCCTGGCAGCCGGTGGCCACGGCGATTTCGAGGATCGAGCCGATGTTCAGATAGCTGGCCGAAACCGGCGCGGGGCCGATGCAGTAGCTCTCGTCGGCGAGGCTGACGTGCATCGCTTCGCGGTCGGCCTCGGAATAGACCGCCACCGTCGCGACGCCCATTTCCTTGCAGGCGCGTATGATCCGCAGCGCGATCTCGCCGCGGTTGGCGATGAGGATTTTGGAAAACACGGCGTGTCGCTCCTTCCTATTTCATCAGCGCAAAGGAGAACTCGCCCTCCATGCATACGCTGCCGTCCACGCTGCCGCAGACCTTGGCAAAGCAGAACGGGCCGACCTCGCGCAGCGGCGTGCACTCGAAGTCGATGCGCTCGCCCGGCTTCACCTGCCGGCGGAAGCGGACCTTGTTGATGCCGGCGAACAGCGGGGTCGAACCCTTGACCTTATCCGCGAACAGCACGCAGCAGGTCTGCGCCGCCATCTCGCACTGGATGACGCCGGGCACGATCGGGTTGCCGGGAAAATGGCCGTTGAGAAAATATTCGTCCCCGCGGACGGTATAGCTGCCGTGCGCGACGCCGTCCGGCCCGACGGCGGCTTCGTCCACGAGCAGCATCGGCTCGCGGTGGGGCAGGATGGCTTTCAGTTCGTCTCGGTTCATATGGATGCTCGTCGGCCTCCGCGCCTGCGGAAGCCCCTCCTTATTTTCACAAATGGATGCCGGCGCCCTTCGCGCGGGCTGTTTTTTAGTCCTTCAGGCGAAACAGGGGCTGGCCGTATTCCACGATCTGCCCGTTCTCGGCCAGCACGGCCTCCACCTCGCCGTCGGCGTCGGCGGTCAGCTCGTTCATGACCTTCATCGCCTCGATGATGCAGAGTGTTTCGCCCTTCTTCACGCGGTCGCCCGCCTGTACGAAGGGGGTGGCGTCCGGCGAGGACGCGGCGTAGAACACGCCGGCCAGCGGCGATTTGACGACGCGGCCGCTTTCGGCCTGCGCAGGCGCGGCGGCGGGGATGGGCGCGGGCGCGGGTGCGGCGCCCGGCATAGGGACGGCGCCCGGCGCGGGCGGCGGGTCGCAGGCGCGCTTGAGCGAGAGGGAAAAGTCGCCTTCGCTGACGTCCATCGCGCCGAGCGCGGAGGATTCAAACAGGCGGACGAGTGCTTCGATTTTTTGAAGATCCATAACAATCCACCTTTCAGAGCTTCTTGAAGGCCAGCACAGCGTTGTGGCCGCCGAAGCCGAGCGACGAGGACAGCGCGAAGCCGACCTCCGCTCTGCACGCTTTGTTGGGGATATAATCGAGGTCGCATTCGGGGTCCGCGACGCGGTAGCCGACCGTCGGCGGCAGGACGCCGGTGTGCAGCGCCAGCACCGAGGCGATGGCCTCCACCGCGCCGGCCGCGCCGAGCATATGGCCGGTCATCGACTTGGTCGAGCTGA